>Ga0082212_10000739_pt1 | contig 47772 bp, 62 predicted proteins | sample TergutNt197P3_FD_71548 | JGI IMG/M metagenome (GOLD analysis project Ga0082212, IMG submission 71548) | Neocapritermes taracua P3 segment gut microbial communities from Petit-Saut dam, French Guiana - Nt197 P3 | ecosystem: Host-associated > Arthropoda: Insects > Digestive system > Gut ... | reverse complement strand
ATGGGAAAAGGGTTTTCGGCTGATTGGCTTGTCTGGTGAAGGAGGATATTTTTTCAATCCATATTTACATAGAAAAAATTAAATTTTTTTGTTTTCTGTTTCTTTTTTGCAACAAATCCGGTTCTGAAACTTTTTCCATCTCTTCCAACATTCCCATTATTTTTAATGGTGGTCAGGAAGGTTCGTTTTTCATCATCCTGGAAAATCCTGGAATGTCGATGAAGACGCAAACCCTTTTTCGTATTCGATGGTCAGGAATATGTTTGATTATTGGCATCAATCGCCCCTAAGCCGGCATGTTGTTGATCTTGCCCTTATTCGTGCAACCAGAGGGGTGCCGCGTGTCATGGGCTATGCCGCCAATATTTTTGAATCCACCATTGACGCGATGGCGGACGAGGTCAATAAAACGGGGGATTATAGCCTGATGAATTCCGTCATGGCGGGGTTAAAAGCCGGTTCGCCATCCGGTGATGAACTTGTGATGGATACAATGGGAACGTTTTTAGGCCCGAACGCAGGCACCGCCTACAAGTTTTTCTGGCAACTGTTTTCCGACAAGGAGAAAGGGATTTTGATGGATAAAGTGCGTAAAAACATCAGTGACGGAAAAGGTTGATAAAAAAGAGGGAAAACGGCTAAAACGGTTTTCCCTTTCTTGGTTATATGGCAACGATGTATTAGTATGACAGCTATCCCAACTTGATAGTGAGCCTGCACTGTGACTCCCCAAAAAATACTGATCCTTCTGGCCGGTTTTTTCCTCAGTTTTTCCGTTTTTGCCGGAAACAAGGAAACAAGGAAACGGCAATCCGATTATTGAAGGAAAATAAGCCTCAGCAAGCCATCGTTTATATGAAAAAGGCGGCTGATAGCGGTGACGCCGAGGCGCAGGGATTGCTTGGCGGCATGTATCGGCTGGGGATCGGCACGTTAAGAGACGATGAAAAAGCAGCACACCGGGCAAGAAGAGCGGCCGAACAGGGCGACATCAAAGCCATGCTCAATATCGCGATGTATTACGATAAAGGGGAAGGCGTGCCGCAGAATCGGATTTTTGCCGCCAGTTGGTTTAAAAAAGCAGCGGAAAAAGGCAATTCTGACGCCCAAACTTTCTTGGGAGAATATTATAAGGGAGGCTTGGGCGGTTTGCCGAAAAATGAGGCCGAAGCGGTGAAATGGTTCAGGAAAGCCGCTGACCAGGGAGATACGGCAGCAGAATACTATCTGGGTGAAGCCTACAATACGGGGCAAGGCGTTAAACAGGACTATAAGGCCGCCATTTACTGGTATCAGAAGGCGGCAGAAAAAATCTTTCTGCCTGCGATCCACAATCTTGGCTTGATGTACATGCTGGGTGAGGGTTTCGAGAAGAATCCCAAAGAGGGCCTGGCGTATGTATTGACAGCGGCAAAGGAGGGATTGCCGGAGAGCCAGTATTTAATGGGCTTGGAGTATGAGCGGGGCGAGTATGTCAAAAAAGATTTGAAAGAGGCCGCCCGTTGGTATCAACTGGCGGCGTCAAAAGGATACGTCAAAGCCAGGGAAGCATTAGAGGGATTAAATAAACGCTGATAGCCGCTGTGTGCTACATGCTCCTTTTGGAGGGTTTACAGGTGATTGTTTTCCGGGTTTAAGCGGTGTTTTTTGGCTTGTTTTTAGGGAAATGAAAGGGTTCAGATGGGGGCAGGCGGGTTTTGTACCGTTTTTTGGGTGCGAAGGCGGCTGTTACAGGAAGTGAAAAGTGTAACAGGATATGTCAGAACGCCAATGAGGCAGGCGAACCGCCTATAATGAATTGAAGCCTCGTGATGTGGCTTTGTAGTTCTATTCTCCAGACGCGCCTTTGCCAGGGCGCGTTTTTTTTGCGTGCGCGGCAAGCAGTTGCCCGGGGGCGGCTAAGAGACCCGCCCGTCGGGAGTAGTGCGGCTGGTGCGGTTTTAGACGGCGATGGGGGCGAAGATGGCGGGGTAAGGGTCGTAGTCCTTGATGATGAAGTCTTCGTAGGTGTAGTCTAAGATGCTGTCCGGTTTTCGGGCGAATTCAAGTCGCGGCAAGAGACGCGGTTCGCGCGCAAGCTGCGTGTGGACTTGTTCGATGTGGTTGCTGTAGATATGCAGATCGCCAATGGAGTGGACGATTTCGCCGGGTTGGAGTCCGGTTTGCTGCGCGACCATGTGGGTGAGGAAGGCGAGGCTGGCGATGTTGTAGGGGATGCCTAAAAAGATGTCGCCGGAGCGCTGGGTGAGCATGGTGGAGATTTTGCCGTCGGCGACCCAGAATTGGTACATGACATGGCAGGGAGGCAGCGCCATTTTGCCGTCGAGCACGTTTTGCTGGGGGCTTTTGGATTCGTTGGGTAAGAGGGCGACGTTCCAGGCGCTGATGATGTGCCTGCGGCTGTCGGGGTTGTTTTTGATGCTGTTGATGACGGTTTGCACCTGGTCGTAGACGTGGCCGTCGCTTCCTTGCCAGTGACGCCATTGCGCGCCGTAGATCGGGCCGAGTTCGCCGTCGGGCGTGGCCCATTCGTCCCAGATGGTGACGCCGTTTTCGTTGAGGTAACGGGTGTTGGTGCCGCCTTTTAGGAACCAGAGGAGTTCGTGGATGATGGAACGGATGTGAAGGCGCTTGGTGGTGAGAAGCGGGAATCCTTTGGAGAGGTCGTGGCGGATGATGCGGCCAAAGACGGAGAGCGTGCCGGTGCCGGTGCGGTCGTTTTTAGGGACGCCGTCATCGAGGATGTTTTCCAGGAGTTCAAGGTATTGCTGTTCCATAGCGGATTGCCGTTTTGGGTTTGTGCGGGTTGGGCTGTTGCCGGAAATAAGCGGCGGCTGATTGGCGGATTGTCATCATCAGCCGGCTGCTTTTGCGTGCAGCCGGTTTAGGTGAGACTATAACCGAGACAGGTCCATCCGCCAAGTGTTTTTCATGCTGCGCGAGGATGGGGAAGGTCAGGCTCCGACAACCGGGATGTAGAGTTTCATGTGTCCTCCTTTGAAATAGTTGTCGGGGTAGACTTCATAGCAGGGCGCGTCTCCGACGCTGAAGTTTTCTTCTTGTTCCGGGAGCCATTCGTAGTAGAGGTAGTTGTAGAGGCGATACAGTTCTTCGCGTGAAGGGAGCGTGCATTCGGCATAGAGGCCTGCCGGGATGGTGGTTTCTTCAAATTCTTCGGGTAGCGTGTTGTTTCTGCCGGGTTGAACGGCGGCAATATAGTCAAAACTACAGGTTTCGGGATCGACGACCCATGAGACGCCGTAAGTGGGCGTGTCTTTTTTTTCAGATAGGTGTTTTTGGATGTGCGGCAAAAACTGGTTCCATAGTGTTTTGAGGTCTTCCGGTGCGGTTTGCATGTCCGTGCGGATGCGGATGCCGGCGAGTTTGACCGCCGGGCATGGCACAATGCGTAAAGAGATGTTTGATGGTAACGTGTTTGGCGACATGATGCTCTCCTTTTGCTTTGGCGGCCTGTAAAGAGGGGCTCATTTTTCTTTTGACGTATCTGGATGGGATACGGCTTTTTAGGATGGCGCGGTCTTGTGCGATGGTTTTTTGTTGAGTTGCTTTTCCGGCTGGAGAAGCGTTTTTAGCGCAAGCTGCTGCCTTCCTTTATTTTTTTTATGTTTTATCTTTAGGGAAGATTATCCTAATCTTATAGTTTTCATTTTATAAAATAATAAAAGGTTTGTGTTATTTTTTTGTGACATTTTTGCATTTTTTTATTGACACGAGCTGATATATCAGTTATAGGAGCGAAAATTGAGTGTGTTTTGTTTTTGATGAGGCGCATTTTTGCGGGAATGCGGGTACGGGCTTGCTTTTAGGGAGGATGGGTTTGCTGGCGTGCGTTGTTGGCATGGCGTTTTTTTTCGGTTTTGCTTGATGGATGGGTGTTGTTTTTTGGGTGTTTCTGTCGGGGAGAGGGTGTTTGTTTTAATGCGGTGTATACTGCACTTGTTTCTCCGATTGTGCTTGCTTGATAGGGAGTGGTATGAGACATGTTAGCCCGATAGAGATGGCGTCTATGCTGGGAGAGATTTTTGTTTCCCGCGTGATTTTTCAGAAACCGGCCTGGGGTTCCGGGATGATTGTGGTGATGCTTGCCAAGAGCGGCGAGGAGGTGATGATTTCCGTGCAGGGAACACCGGATCCGGTGATTTTTTCGGATTCGGATGTGATGGCGTTTTTTGAGAAGCTAGGGTTTTTTTCAGGGTCTTTTGATGAGGTGGTTTTAGATGTGAGTGATTACCGCCCTGCCGGGTTTGGTTTTTTGCGGGGGCGGCCTGAGGTGACGTTTGCCGAGATTCGCAGGTATGGCGTGGCGGTTGACGCGCCGGATGTTGCGGATGATGCGCCCAGGGAGCTTGAGCGTTCCCAGTTTACGACGACGATGTATACCTTGAGCGATGATGCGTTTGCGCAGGAAGAGGGTGCTGCGGATGATGCCGCACAGGAGCATCCGGAACCGTTGGAGAGCGAGACGCCGGAGTCGATGGTGGGCGAGCGGTTTTTGACGACATTGAATTTGGTGCGCTTGACGAGCGTGGCGGTTGTTTTGCAGTTGCTGGTGCTTTTGATGATGCCACCTGCGGTCGCGTCGATGAAGGCGATACTTTATATTTGCGCGGGTTCGATGGTGGTTGTGGGGCTGTCTTTTGTGCTGTTTGAGAGGCGCAATCCGGATCATGCATCGCTGCGGGCGCGGCGGTATTTGTGGCTGTGCCTGATTGTTTTTGGTGTGACGATGTCCTTGTCGTATGTGGCGGGCGCGCGGTTGTTCGGCTGATGCCGGGCAGGGCGCATGAGCCGTCCGGCTGTTTTTGCCGGTGGCGGGTAGTGAGGCGGCTTTGGCCGCCTTTTTTGTTTTTGGCTGCGGGGTTGTTAGTGGAGGAAGTCGCCGGTTTCCCACCATTCGCGGGAAGGGACGGCGGCGACAATGATGATCATCATGTCGGTGACGTTGTAGACGAGGTGGCAGTAGGGGGTGATGGCGATTTCCCGAAGTGTGGCGTTGGAGTCGATGTGCGGATAGGCGGTGGCGTGTTCAGTGAGCTCAGAGAGGCTTTGCGCTGTTTTTTCCGTGAGTTCGTCGGCTTGGGCCGTGTCGGTTTGGACGAGTTTTTCGATCATGCCGAGATAGGCTTCTTTGGCCGGTTCGAGCCAGCGTATGTCACGCATGTTGCCCCCGTTTTTTGGCGTTGATGATGCTTCGGGCGGCTTCGATGACGTTGCTGTTTTCGATTGGCGGGCGAAAGTCTTGCTGCGCCGCCCGGATGTAGGCGTGAATGTAGGCGTCGTAGCTGGGGTCGGTGTGGTCCGCGAGCGATGCGATCGCTTTTTGTGTTTGGCCGGTGGCGTGCGGGATGCCGAGAGTGTGGAGGTAGTCGGTGGCTTCTTTTAGGGTGGGGAAGCGTTGAATGTCGTTTTGCCCGGAGAGGAGGAGTGATTCGCCCCGGCTGGTGCGGAGTGTGAGGTGATAGCCGTTTTGGTTGTCGATGATGCTTGCGCCGGTTATTTTGCCGTCGTGCGCGAGGTGCTGGAGCCGGTTGGTGCTGATGGTTTGCATGGCGTTTTTCCTTTTTGACAGGTTGATGTTAGCTCGCGGGTGCGGGGCGTGTTGTGCGGATTGTCAAAAGTTTGGATGGATTAGTTGTTTTCCGGGTCCGGTGTGAATTGGGCGTCGTCGGTGAGTTTCCAGCGGGTGTTGATGTCTTCGGCGAAGAAGCCCAGGCGCTGTTTGATGAGGGGCATGATGTGCAGCCATCCTTGTTGGGCGATGACCGTTTTGGGTATCTTGATCTGGATTTGCCGTCCTTCGTTGCCCGGATAGTTGAGCCAGAGGGTGTCGTGTTGTTTGCCGGGGCCGTCGTATTCCGTGCGCAGCCCGAAGAAGTCCGATGCGTGCTGGTCGGTGACGGTGGTGTGCGTCCAGATGTTTTCTTCTTCGTTGATGATCATGTTGTTCTCCTTGTGTTGCCGTTAGGGGCCGGGTGGTTCGCCGGCGGCGAAGGGGGGTTGTAAGGATGCGTTTGGCGCATTTTGGATTTGGAGCGTTTGGGTGGGGTAGGCGAATTGGATGCCTTCTTTGGTGAATTGTTCGATGATGGCGAAGTTGAAGGCTTGCTGCACGTCCATGTAGGTGTTGTAGTCCGATCCCCGGACGTAGTAGGCGATTTCAAAGTCGAGCGTGGATTGGTTGATGTTGGAGAAGTGGACACGGTCTAGGCGGGCGTGCGGGATGCCGGAGAAGATGTCGCGCACGATGTCGCTGATGCGGCGCAGTTTTTCAAGCGGGGTGGCAAATTCGACGCCGAGGGTGTAGACGATGCGTCTTTCCCGCATTTTTTTGTAGTTGTGGATGGAGTTTTTTAAGAGGTTGCTGTTGGTGAAGACGAGTTCTTCTCCGGTCAGGCTGGTTAGCCGCGTGGTTTTGAGGCCGATGTGCTTGACGGTGCCGCTTAGGTCGCCGATGGTGAGAAAGTCGCCCGTTTCAAAGGGTTTGTCCATGACGATGGAGAGCGAGGAGAAGAGGTCGCCCAAGATGTTTTGCAAGGCGAGCGCGACAGCAACGCCACCAATGCCCAAGCTGGCGATTAAGGTGGTGACGTTGATGCCGAGGTTGGAGAGGATGAGCAGTAAGATGAGAGACCATAGGATGAGTCTTAGGGCATGGCTGATGATTTCGTAGTTGGTGTTGGCGATGCCGTTTGCGTGGTCTTTGCTGATGCGGATTTTGGCCCATTGCCGGATGATGCTGCCGCCCCAGAGGCCGCCTTGCATGATGAGGGTGATGATGGCGAGGTGGATGAGGGTGCTGTGCATGTTGTCGGGCATGTCAAGCGCGAGCAGACCCATAAGGATCGAGAAGGCAAGGAGCATGAGGCTGCTGGTGGATGAGAGAAAGTCTGTGGCGGCTTCACTCCAGATGCTGTTTGAGGCGGCGGTTTTTTCGGGCGGGCGGCAGATGAGACGGCGGCAGATGAGGTGGCGAATGCCGGTGAGGACGCTAAAGAGGGTGAGGGCAATGATGCCGGCGATGATGAGGTGCTCCGGCGAGTTGAGTTTGAACAGGTCATGGAGCTGTTTGATCATGGGGTGTCCATTCAGGTTTTTGCTTGCCGGGTTTGTGTAGGATAGCGAAGACGCGGCGGGGGTGTTTTGTGCTGGATTAAAGCGGTTGCCGGTTTTTGCTGCGATTGTTTTGGCGGGGGCGGGGTGGCGTCAGGTGTTTTTGCCGGGTTTGTTTTGCGGTTTGCCCATTTTGCGGTTGCCTGGTTGATGAGGTCGTCCCGTGAGAGGTAGAGGTCGGTGTCAGGCGTGCGGGTGAGTTTGAGCAGGCGGGCGAGGGTGTGTTCGTGGTTTTCGTGCGCGCCGTTTTCGAGGATGTGGATGAGGGTGACGCTGGTTGCCTGGAGCTGGCGCGCGATGAGGTGGGTGCGGTGGCAGTTAAGCGGTTCTTTTTCGGCGCACATGATGGCGGTGCGCTGTTGTTGCGCGGTTTGGACGAGGTGGGCGAGGCCCGTCTGGAAGGCCGGGCTTGCCGCGATTTTGGGATAGCTGACGTGGCCGTTTTCAAGGAATGCGGGGTTGGCGGTTTTGGCGCCGAGTTGTTTTCCCATGAAACGATAGTCGATGCCGCAGGCCTGGAGTGCGCGGCAGAGCGGGTCGCGGTTGTATTGGGGGTGGCGGCGGCTGGCGGGGATGGCGCGCACGTCAGCGAGGAGGGTGATGTGGTTTTGCGCTAAGAGCGAGAGAAAGTGCGCGATGGGGTGGCTGGAGTGGCCGATGGTGTAGAGTGTGGTTTGCATGCCGTTGTGCCGGTTTGTGGCGGGTTGCCTTGTCGTATTATACGGGGGCAGTTTTGGGGATGGAAGGTGTTAGGGCTTCGTTTGGTTGTTTTTTTGCGTTTTGATTTGGGTGAAAGTCCGGGTGAATTTTGTGCTTTTTTTGCGTGAACTTATTGGGGGTTTGGGGGTTCCAATGTGGTGTTTTTAACTGTGATGGAATGAAAGGAGAATGGGATGCAAGATCAAGCCAAGTCCAAACAGGAGAAGTCCGCCAAGCGCGGTTTTGCGGCTTTGTCGCCTAAGGAGCGGCAGAAGGTTTCGAGCAAGGGCGGTAAGGCGGCTCATGCAAAGGGGACAGCGCATGAGTTTTCTTCCGCAGAAGCGAAGGAAGCCGGTAAGAAAGGGAGCGAGAGCCGTTGGGGTGATAAGTGGTGATCGTTTGTTGATGTGTGTTAAAAGGCATGCGCGGCATGCCTTTTTTGTTGCGGGTTTTGCCGTGTGAGGCCGCGCCGTTTTTTTCGGCGCGGTTTGGTTTGTTTTGGCGTGAACGGGTTTGGGTTAGTGTGCGTGTTTTTCGAGCGGCATTTCAAGGATGAGCATGTGGGATTTTTGATCGGCGGTGATTTGCACGTCCTGCTCGATAATTTCGAGCGCGTCCCGCATGTTGAGGTGTATGTTTTCGACGGTGGCTTTTCCTTCCAGGAGCGCGAGGTAGGCCTGGCGTTTTTCGCCGACTTTGAAGTCAATGGTTTGCCCCGCAGAGAGGATGGTTGCGTAGAGGTTGATGTCCGCGTGGATTTTGATGGGCGCGGTGTTTTGGGTGTTTTGGTAGCCTGTGGCGAGGGGGAGCCATTGGTTGTAGCGGTCTTCGATTTTGAAGCGGTATTCCCCGTAGTTGGGCTGGTGGTTTTTTTCGTCGGGGAGTATCCACATTTGCATGAGCCTGAGTGGTTCTTTTCCCCAGTTGTGTTCGCTGTGGAAGACGCCGGTTCCGGCGCTCATGTATTGGGATTGCCCGCGAGTGAGGGTGTGTTCGTTGCCCATGCTGTCTTTGTGGCTGAGTTCGCCTTCAACGACGTAGGAGATGATTTCCATGTCTTTGTGGGGATGGGTGTCAAAGCCGGTGTTGGGTTGCACGATGTCGTCGTTTAAGACCCGAAGGACGCCGAAACGGATGTTTTCAGGGTTGTAGTATTCCGCGAAGGAGAAGTGGAAGTGGCTGTCCAGCCAGCCGTGCAGTCCCCGCCCCATTTTTGTGCTGTCGATGTAACGTAACATGATGTTTGCTCCTTTCTGGTGAAAATGCTGCTGTTGGGATTGGCTTGAGTTTGTTTGCCGTGCGTGTTTAGTCTTTTTGGTTTTTTTCGGGGTTTGCTTGCATGTATTGTTCAATCCGCTTGTCCGGTATGATCCAGGGGGTGAGGGAGACCAGGCAGCCGATGATGACGGCAGGCGGCCAGAACCAGCCGATGATGAGGCCTGTTGTGATGATGCTGATGGAGAAGGCGGATTTTTTTGAGCCTTGCAGCGATTGGGAGAGGATGCTGTTTTGGCTGTGTTTTTCGAGCAGCGCCCGGCTTAGGAGTAACCAGACCACGTCTGCCGTGAGCATGAGGAGGCCGTAGGTGATGGCGGCGGCCTGGGAGAAGAGGTAGGTGCTGACCCAGGATGTGGTGAAGGGGAAGAGAGAGATGCATAGCAGGAGGAGGATGTTGAGCCATAGGATTTTTCCGGAAACAGCCGTGACTGCCTGAAAGAGGTGGTGGTGGTTGTTCCAGTAGATGGCGAGGGTGGCGAAGCTGACGAAGTAGATGAAGAAGGCGTGCCGCAGTTCCCATAGCGCCGCGAAGGTGCCGCCTTCCGGCCGGCGCAGTTCAAGGACTAAGATGGTGATGATGATGGCAATGACGCCATCGGTGAAGGCTTCCAAGCGCGATTTGTTCATATGGCGTTTTTTCTTGTTTGTTTTTCCATGATCCTGCCGTGCTTGGGGTGTTGATTTTCAGGTAGTAAAGATTGCTTTACTGTGAGAAAAAAATCCTGTCATATTTTTTGGCTTTTGTCTTGTTTTTTGTCATGCTTTTTTGATTTTTCCCGGATTTTTGCCGGGTGCGGGGGTTAGAGATTTTCCCAGTCGTTTTTGCCGGCGAGCGGGTTGGGCTGGTAACCGCTTTGACGGGTTTGCCTGTAGTGGGAGAGGATGGCGCCGGCGGCAAGGAGGATGAGGCAGGCGATGATGGCGGGGTGGTTGCCGAAGCGGATGTAGGGGGTGAGGCCGGTGTGTCCTTGTATGTGGGATTCGAGCGTGGCGAGGGTGTAGTGGGGGAGCTGGCCTAAGACGTTGCCGCCGGCGTCGATGATGGCGGTGACGCCGGTGTTGGTGGCGCGGAGCATGGGGCGCTGCATTTCGAGTGCGCGCATGCGTGATATTTGGAGGTGTTGCGGCAGCGCGAGGCTGTCGCCGAACCAGGCGATGTTGGAGAGGTTGAGCATGATGCCGGGTTCGGGGGTGTTTTGGGAGACGGCGGCGCGGATCTGGCGGGCGATTTCTTCGCCGAAGATGTCTTCATAGCAGATGTTGGGGAGTATCCATTGGTTTTTGACGGCGAAGGGTTGCTGGATGAGCGGACCGCGCGTGAAGCTGCCTAAGGGGATGCGCATGAGGTTGATGAACCAGGTGAAGCCTGGCGGGATGAATTCACCGAAAGGGACGAGGTGCTGCTTGTCGTAGCGGTAGCTGATGTGGTGCGGCTGGTCGGTGTGAGGCGAGATGACGATGAGGCTGTTGGTGTAGCGGTGGGGGGAGTCGGCGATGGGGATGCCGATGGCGATGGTGGTTTGGGTGTTGATGGCGTATTGTTCGAGTTTTTGGAACCATTCAGGCGGGAGCGCGTGCAGGTAGAGCGGGAGTGCCGTTTCGGGGGTGACGATGAGGTCTGCCGGTTGGGCCGTGATCATGGTTTGGTAGGTGTGGAGGGTGTTTCCGATTTGGTCGGGGGAGAATTTCATGGCCTGGGGGATGTTGCCCTGGAGGAGCCGTACGGTGATGGGGTCGCCGGTGGGGGTGGTCCAGTTGAGGCGTCCTAAGCCGTAGCCGCCGAGGATGATGGTGAGGGCGACAATGAAGAGGATGTTGCGGTAGGGGTGGCTGCGGTTTAGGAGGGCAAGGGCGCAGCCGGAGAGGATGGCGGCTAAGAGGGTGATGCCGTAGACGCCGATTAGGGGTGCGAAGCCGGCGAGTGCGTTGTCGGTGTGGGCGTAGCCGAGCGTGGCCCAGGGAAAGCCGGTGAAGAGCCAGCCGCGCGTCCATTCGGCGAGCGTGAGCGCGGCGGGGAGGATGAGCGTGACGGTGAGGGTGTCGGAGGCGTCGAGTTTTTTGCGGATGAGGGCGGCGATGCCGGTGGCGCAGGCGGGGAGGAGGCCCATGAAGAGGCCGAGCGCGATGACGGCGATGATGGCGAGCGCGTGGTTTAGGCCGCCGTAGTGGTGCATGGAGATGGTGAGCCAGTAGACGGCGGCGGTCATCCAGCCGGTGCCGTAGGCCCAGCCGATGAGGATGCTTTGCCGGATGGTGCCGGCTTTGAGCGTGAGGTGGTAGAGGGTGGCGATGCTGATGATTTGGATGATGGTGAAGCCGTATGGGGCAAAGGAGAGGATGGTGAGCGCGCCGGCAGCGAGGGCGAAGAGGGGGTGCTTGAGGGAGGCGGGTGTGCGCATGGCTGGCCGGTTTTGGGTGGTGTTTGGGGCGGTTGGGTTGCTGGCGTTGTGTTTTTAGGGGGTGACGGGTTGGGTTGGCGCGGATGCAGGGCGTTTTTCGACGAGGAGGACATGGATTTGGCGGGCGTCGGCACGGAGGACGACGAAGTGGAGGTTTTCGATGTTGAAGATGTCGCCGGTGTGGGGGAGGCTGCCTAGGGTGTTGGCGATGTAGCCGCCGATGGTGTCGGCGCTGTCTTCGTCCAAGCTGGTGCCGATGGCGGCGTTGAAGTCGGCGAGTTCGGTGAGGGCGGGGACGCGCCAGGTGGGGTTTTGGCCGCTTTTGATCGTGCGGATTTCGGTTTCGTCATCGTCGTCCTCGTCGTATTCGTCTTCGATTTCGCCGACGATTTCTTCGAGGATGTCTTCGATGGTGATGAGCCCGGCAATGCCGCCGTATTCGTCAACGACGAGCGCCATGTGGTTGTGGTTGTTTCTGAAGTCTTTGAGGAGGATGTTGGCCCGCTTGGATTCGGGGATGAAGATGGCGGGCCGGATGATGTTTTGGAGGTCGAATTCTTTTTCGACGAAGTAGGCGAGCAGGTCTTTGGTGAGGATGATGCCGACGACATTGTCTAAGTCGCCCGATATGGCGGGGAAACGCGAGTGGCCGCTTTGGATGATTTCAGGGAGCCATTCGTCGATGGGGCGGGTGATGTCGATGGTGTACATTTGCGGGCGCGGGATCATGAGGTCGCGCGCGGCGAGTTCGTTGACCTGGAATACGCCCTGGATCATGAAGAGGCAGTCTGTGTCGATGATTTTGCGTTGCTGCGCGTCCTGGACGATGTCGAGGAGTTCGGCACGGCTTTCAGGTTCGGGTGCGACGAAGGCGGCAAGGCGTTCGAGCAGGGTTCGGTGCGGTTTGTTTCGGGCTGGCGTGGTTTCGGGGTGTTCTGGCATGTTTTTGATGGTTCTCCCGCTGTTGGAGGTGTTGCTAAGGCTATAGGATACACAGAAAATGGGAAATGGCAAAATATTACGTTAATATTGTATTTTTTGCTGGAGATGATGGTGTTTTTGGTGGTAAAGTGGGTGTTCTGCACATGCTGCCGTCGTTCTTTTGAGGATGCGGTTGTTTAAGGAGTGATGGTTTTTCGTGGCCTTTCTTTTTTGCGAAGGGGAGGATGATGGTTTATCGGTTTGATATGGATGTGGAGTTGCTTGCGACCCGTGGCCGTTTTATTACAGAGTTCGGCATGCCGGCGCTTGAGTTGATGGCGCCGAAGGCAGGGGAACGGATTTTGGATTTGGGTTGTGGCGACGGGGTGATTTGCGAGAAGCTGAATGCGATGGGTTGTGCGGCGGTGGGGGTGGATATTAGCCGTAGTATGGTGAACGCTGCCTTGAAGCGGGATGTGGATGCCCGTGTGATGAATGCGGAGGATTTGTCGTTTAACGAAGAGTTTGATGCGGTGTATTCCAATTCGGCGATGCATTGGATGCGCCATCTTGACCGGGTGGCGTCAGGCGTGATGCGCGCTTTGAAACCGGGCGGGCGCTTTGTGGGCGAGTTGGGCGCGAAAGGGAGTATTGCGAAGATTATCGCGGGTATCCGGCGGGTGATGACGAAGCACGGGATCGAGATGGAGAGCGTGCAATCCTGGTATTTTCCTTCGATGTCGGAGTTTTCCGCCGTGCTGGAGAAAGCCGGTTTTTATGTGCAGTCATTGGAGCAGGTTGATCGTCCGACAGTGGTGCCGGGGGATATTCGTGATTGGGTGCGGATGTTTGGCCGCCATTATTTGGAGTCGTGGGATTTGTCTGAGCATAATAAGTTTTTGGATGAGGTGAAGCTGGTGGCTCAGCCGCAGATGTTGAATGAGAGGGGCGAGTGGGTGGCGGATTATGTCCGGCTTCGGTTTTTTGCGGTGAAGCCGGTGTGATCGAAAGGCGTGCCGCGCGCTTTTGCAGCGCGGTGCCGGGTTGACGGGGACGGGATGTTGGTGAGGCGTCCCGTTTTTGCGTGGTGAGGTTGATTTTTTCCGGTTTGTCCGTTGCTTGTCCCCGGATTGGAAGTGAATCCCCTATATTGGCCGCCCTATCACCTGGTTGTTGATAGGGCTTGGGTACGGTATTGCGCCGGGTTCAGGCCGTTTTATGCGATTTCTTTTTCTGTCGGAAAAACCGTTGTGATAGGGGTTGTCATATCACGTTTTCCAAAACCGGACGCCGCATAAAGACCGGCGAAATGACATGACGGGCCGGGGCCGGCGTTCACCGGCAGGCATCGTGTGCTTTTCAGGGGGGAGGAAGCGGCTTTCGCCGCTTCCTTTGGGGAAAGTGGATTACACCACAGTCAGGGTTTCCTGGATCAGCACGTACTGGTCATGGCCCAATGCCTGGTACACGTTGTACGCCACACTGTCATACATTACTGTACTGTGCGTGTCGCTCCATTTGCCGCCGTCCACCAGAACCGTGTCGTCCGTGTCGCCCATGATCCTCAGCACGTCCTTGCTGTCCAGGCCCAGGGTATCACCGGCGAGCTTACTTGAATCGAGCTTTTCGAGCACACCCAGATTATCGAGCAAGGCATCCAGCGTGAAGGTGTCGGCTTTGCCGTTTTTGCTCATGTCCAGTACCTCGAAACTGTCCAGAATGCCGGCCAGCCCGCTTAATGAATAATTGCCTGACAGGTGCAGCGTGTCCATGCCCAAACCGCCAATCAGTTGCGTGTCGCCGGTGATCGTACCGGAAATCCACAGATGGTCGTCTCCGGCGCCCAGGTCTATGATGGCATTGTCCAGGTCCCAAAGGTGCACGATATCATCCCCGGCGCCTGTCGTGATCGTACTGTAGAGAATGGTGCCGTCAGACTTCGTCTCGCCGCCGATCTTGCCGGAAACCTCAATGGTGTTATTCCCGTCGCCTGTCGTGATCGACGAGTCGTTCCACATGCCGTAGATATGGCTGCCGCCGCTGCCGGTAGCATGGATGCTGATGGTGTTATTCCCATCGCCTGCATCAATGGTCGAGTTGACCATGCCGTAGGCATGGTTGCTGCCGCTGGTAACATCAATGTTGATGATGTTATTCCCGCCGCCTGCATCAATCGTCGAGTCCCGCATACCCCAGGCATAGCTGCTGTCGGTGGTGGCAGTGATGTTGATGGTGTCGTTCCCGGCTCCCGTTGTGATCTTCGAGTTGCTGTCCATACCGTAGGCATAGCTGCTGCCGCTGGTAACATCAATGTTGATGATGTTATTCCCGCCGCCTGCATCAATCGTCGAGCCGGACATCCCATGGGCATAGCTGCTGGCGGTGGCGGCGGTGATGTTGATGATGTCGTTGCCGGCTCCCGTCGTGATCTTCGATTTGCTGTCCATACCCCAGGCATAGCTGCTGTCGGCGGTGGCAGTGATGTTGATTTTGTTCTTCTCGCCGTCTGCATTAATCGTCGAGCCGTCCATCCCGTGAGCATAGCTGCCGCCGGCGGTGGCAGTGATGTTGATTTTGTTCTTCCCGGCGCCGGCATCAATCGTCGAATCGGACATCCCCCAGGCTCTGCTGCTGTCGCTGCTGGCAGTGATGTTGATGATGTCGTCCCCGGCTCCCGTTTTGATCGTCGATTTGTCGGACATCCCGTGGGCCCAGTCGCTGCCGTCGGTGACAGTGATGTTGATTTTGTTATTCCCGGCGCCGGCATCAATCGTCGAGCCGGACATGCCCCTGGCTCTGTCGCTGTTGCTGTGGACAGTGATGTTGATGATGTCGTCCCCGGCTCCCGTCGTGATCTTCGATTTGCTGTCCATACCGCGGGCATAGCTGCTGTCGCTGTTGGCGGTGATGTTGATTTTGTTATTCCCGGCGCCTGCATCAATCGTCGAGCCGGACATGCCGTAGGCGGTGCTGGCGGCGGCGGCAGTGATGCTGATGATGTCGTCCCCGGCTCCCGTCGTGATCTTCGAGCTGCCGCTCATGCCGATGGCACTGCCGGTGTCGCTGTTGGCGGTGATGTTGATTTTGTTATTCCCGGCGCCTGCATCAATCGTCGAGCCGGACATGCCGTAGGCGGTGCCACTGTCGCTGGCGGCAGTGATGTTGATGATGTCGTCCCCGGCTTCTGTCGTGATCTTCGAGCTGCCGCTCATGCCGTAGGCACTGCCGGTGTCGCTGTTGGCAGTGATGTTGATTTCGTTATTCCCGCCTTCCGTATTGATCGTTGAGCCGCCGCGTATGCCGGAGGCGTCTTCGTTGGCACTGTTGGCAGTGATGGTGATGCGGTTATCCCCACCGCCCGCGTCGATCTTCGAGATGCTGTCCATGCCGCCGGCAAAGCCATTGTCGCTGGTGGCAGTGATGTCGATGGTGTTATTCCCACCGTCCGCGTTGATCGCCGCACCGCCGTTCATGCCAATGGCTTGGCTGGCGCCGGTGACATCAATGTGGATGGTGTTATTCCCGCCGTCCGCTTTAATCTTTGAGTTGTTGCCCATCCCGTAGGCCCAGCCGCTGACGCTATCGGCAGTGATGGTGATGTCATTGTTCCCGCCGCCCACTTTGATCGATGCGTCGTAAGCCATCCCGTAGGCCCAGCCGCTGGCGCTGGTGGCTGTGATGTCGATGCGGTTATCCCCAGCGCCCGCGTCGATTGTCGAGTTGCCGTACATGCCGTAGGCAATACCACCTATAGCCGTGTTGGTTGCTTTGATTTCGACGTCTAAACCGCTTGAGCCCGTGCCCGCCTGGATGGTGTTGGCGCCTGAGACGGCATACATGCCGTAAACATTATTTTGGTTCGAGTCTCCTGTAACGGTGATCGTGACTTGCCTGGTGTCGCTGATCGTGTTTTGACCGCCGTCTGCTGCGGACATGCCGGCACGGGTTGCATTGAGCTCTACGCTGTCTGCATTGCTAATGGTGTTGGTGCCGCCGGCAGTTTTGTGGCCATTGGGGTCTTTTGCCGCGCTCATGGCGTCGCCATTGAGGGCGTTTATCGTGACTTTGCCGGCGATGTCGCTGATGATGTTTTGGCCGTATTCTTCCGCGCGCATGGCGTATTCACCGCCGGTGAGTTCGACTTCGCCTGCACGGGTGATGGTGTTTTTGGTGGCCGTGTCGGATATGTTGCCTGTGCCGCTTGCGTACATGGCGTAGTTGGCATTGTGAAAGCCTATGTTCGCGTTACCACCACCGCCACCACCGCCCGGAGGGGCATTTTCTTCAAAGTCGAGCGCGGTGATGGTGACTTTGCCGGTGATGTCACGGATTTCATTGTGGCCTTTTTCCACAGCATACATGCCGTAGCCTTCGACTCGGATGTCGACGGAGTCGGCTTGGTTGATGGTGTTGAAGCCGCCGTTAAAAGCCGTCGTGCCGGCCAGGCTGGCGGTGATGGCGACGTTGCCAACGTCGGTGATGGTATTTTGTGCGCCTGCACCATTAGCCCATGTACCTGAACCGTAGGGATTGTCAATGTTTGCCGTGATGTTTACATTGTCCGCACCTCGGATGAGGTTGTGGTCGCTGCCATTTTCAGAGTACATGCCAACGACCCGAGCCAGGTCATCTGCGCCTTTAGCCGTGATTTCCACGTTGCCTGCGCCGATGTCGATGCTGCTGCCGACCATGCCGTAGGCTTTTTTGTTGCCATTGGCATCGATTGTGATGGTGTTGTCGCCGCTGCCTGCTTTGATGCTGCTGCCGGTTATGCCCCGGGCGTCGCCGCTGGTGCTGGTGGCTGTGATGGTGATGTCGTTATTTCCTTCGCCCGCATTGATCGTCGAGCCGGTCATGCCGGTGGCAGTCCCCCTGTTGCTGGCGGCTGTGATGCTGATGGTGTCATCCCCGGTGCCTGTAGTGATCGTCGAGGAGTGCGTGCCGTAGGTATGGCCGTACCAGATATCGCTGCTGTTGCTGCTGGCATGAATGCTGATGCTGTTATTCCCGTCTCCCGCATTGATTAATGAGTTTTCACTCATGCCGTAGGCATCGCCGCCGACGGAGGCGGCATCGATGCTGTTGCTGATGGCTGTGATGCTGATATTGTCATCTCCGGTACCCGCATTGATCGTCGCGCCCCGCATGCCGTGGGCCTGGCCGTTGAGAGGGCTATTCCTGATGGCATCGATGCTGATGCTGTTTTGCCCGTTGCCCACTTCGATCGACGAGTTGTTGTTCATGCCGATGGCCCAGCCTCTGTCGTTGGTGGTTGTGATGCTGATACTGTTATCCCCGTCTCCCGTCGTGATCTTCGAGTTGCCGTCGTACATGCCGTAGGCAGTGCCGTAGCTGATACCGCCGCTGTTGATGGCGGCATTGATGCTGATGTGATTATCCCCGTTTCCTGTGTCGATCGTCGAGGAGATCATACCGAAGGCATGGTTTCTGACGGTGTCGGCGCTGATGCTGATGCTGTTATTCCCGTTGCCCACATCGATCAACGAGTCGCTCATGCCGCAGGCTTGGTTGATGGCGCTGGCGGCTGTGATGCTGATGCTGTTGTCCCCGTCGCTCGCATTGATTGACGAGTTGTGTATGCCGACGGTATTGCCGCTGGTGCTGGCGGCGCTGATGCTGATGCTGTTGTCCCCCTCACCCGCATCGATCGAGGAATTTTCTACAACTATCCCTGTGCCGCTGATAATCACTTCATCGTCGCCGCCGTTTGTGTTCATTTGGCTGTTGTGGAATTGCCCGAATTCCAGCACGTCCGAGCCTTCCGTGCTGTTGATGTTATACGCAGGCGTTTCCGGCATGAAGCTGTAGTGCGTTTCATAATCAACCGTGTGCAGGTATTTCGGGTCGGTGGTGTCAAAGGATGGGTCGTTCGTTAATACAACCTGCATTTTGTGCTCAACCCCGTTGGCATCCGTGTAGGTGACGTAGTCGATGATGTAGCCGTCCGACGCTGCTAAGAGCGCCGTCTTGCCCGCGTCGCTTAGGGTGTAGACCAGCTTGCCGGACGCATCGATTATTGCTTCGCCGTAGCCGTTTTCCGAAGAGGAGGTGATGCCGGCGGCGAGATGCTGCTTGGCTTGCGCGTAAGCCGTCATCGCGTATGTGCCGCTGCTTTCAAGTTGATCTTCCGTCATGTACATGACGATTCGTGTGGTGAACTCCGTTACCGGCGGTTCAATCGGCGGGACGACCGGCGGTTCCACTGGTGGGGTGACCGGCAGGACGACCGGCGGTTCAGGCGTGTCCGGCGCGCGGGCGGTGATGATGCCGCCGTATTCGTGAAGCGGATTGACCGCGTTGCCCGATGTGCCGGTTTCAAATCCTGGTGTGACATTGCCGCGTGCCGCGTTCTGCTGCACGATGACAAAGCCGGAACCTTCCTGCTCCCCGCCGCCTGCGCTTGGACCCGCCGCTGCCGCTTTGAGCAGGGATGCCGGGTCTTCGCCTTTAGCAAGGGCGTCTTCCATTTGTTTTTGCAGCTTTTCGACATCCACTTCGGGCGTGACAGGCGTCTGCTTGGCCTGAGTTTTTGCAGCCTGGGCAGCCTGGCTGAGAAGCGTGCCGTCCAGCGACAGGTTTTGGTTTCCTCCAACCGTCGCAAAGCCGCCTTTGGCAAAGTCAATGTGGGCATTTCCACCATTGACGGGCTTGATCGTTTCGCCCGCGTAGACTTTATCACCAGGTTTTAAGATGCGAACGGTCCCGTTGGCACTGATCGCCTGCACAACGCCATCAATCCCTTTGACTGTTCCAACTGCTTTCCCTGTTGACATGCCTGATTTAGCCATTTTGTTTCTCCGCTATTAATTTCTCCGCTATTAATTCGTGTTTTTATTTGGAATATCGCACCATTAAAATGTTGCTGTCAATAAATATTATTTCACAGATATGTTGTTTTGTGGAAATATTTTTTAATGTGCTTCAAAAACCGTGAGGGGTTCCTGCTTCATTAAATCCTGCACAAAGAGGTGAAAAGAATCCGGATCTTAATCCGGATTTTTCCCTAATATATTTAATTTCATGGATGAGTTCTATTGTACTTTGGTATTAGTTTTATTGCTTTTTGGTTTTTTTTTGCGAAAAAATTGACTCAGGTCAGTTTTTGAAAATTTCGGTGCGGCATTTTTGCCGTTTTTCCGAAAAGAGGCGCCATGTGTTTATTGCAGGCCGGTTGTTTTGTTGGGATAGCGAAGGGTTGCTTGCCGTTTGGGTTCCAAACGGTTTTTTTTGCCTATAAAACATAAACCCTGATTGTTGGCTTTCCAGCTTTTGGGGGGGCTTTAGTTATCCACAGTGTTGAGTGGGGTTGTCCACAGTTGGCGCACCGTTTTTGAACAGGGTGTCCACCGGTTTTCCACAAGGGATGGGGGAGTGCCGTTGTGTGCGGGCGGGGCGTTGTTGCTGTGGTTATTCGGTGTTGCTTTTGCCGTCGAGACGGCCGATGAAGCCGCGACGCTTAAATTCCCAGGGCGGGGTGACGATGTTGTCTTTCCAGAGGCCGATGCGGGCTTTGCGGGCTTTTTCCTGTAGGCCGGGGAGGGCGTCGTCCTGATTGGTTTTGTCGTAGACCCATGCCATGCCGTTGGCGACCTGGTGGCGGTTGGCGTTGATGCCGTTGCAGTGGACGATGGCGATGGCTTGTTTTTGACGGTTGGTGGCGAGGATGTCGTATTGGGCGTTTTTGCCCATGCAGAGTTGGGATAGTGATTGGCGTGATTGGGTGGCGTGGGGTTGGCGCAGTTCGGGCGCGGCGATGTAGGCGAGCCGGATTTGGCGGGTTTGGGTGCCTTCGGCAATGGTGAGGGTGTCGCCGCTGGAGATGCCGACGACCGGGGCGGCGGCAACGGGCAGGGCGATGGCGAGGCTGAGGGCGGCGAGGTAGTGGTTGTAGCGTTTCATGGGTTGTTGCTTTGTTTGGTGGGGATAAGGTGATTATCCGTTTTTTTTGCGGCGGCATTGCGGGGAATAGAGGGGGAGTTGGGTTTGTTTTCCGGGGTTTGGGCTGGAGGACGGAGGGTGGCGGGTGTTTTGAGGTAGTATTGATGGTTGGCCGATGTGTTTTTTTGAGAGGGATGGCGGGTGGCATGAGTGAGGGAAGGGGTGAGGGTGGCAGGGGTTTGACGTGGAATCCGGTGACGGGTTGCACGAAGGTGTCGCCCGCGTGCAAAAATTGTTATGCGGAGCGGCTGGCGAAGCGCTGGCAGGCTTTGGACGTGCCGGGGTATGCGAATGGTTTTGCGTTGACGTTGCATCCTGAGCGGCTTGGCCAGCCTGGGAGGCGGAAGCGGCCGACATTTTTTTTTGCGAATTCGATGAGCGATTTGTTTCATGCGGATGTGCCGGATGATTTTTTGGATGCGGTGATGGAGGTGATGCGCCGCGCGCCCTGGCATACGTTTATGGTGCTGACGAAGCGGGCGGCGCGTTTGCCGGTGTTTTTTGCTTCGCGGCGCTGCCCGCCGAATTTGTGGCTGGGGGTGACGGTGGAGGATCGATCGCATGGGGTGCCGAGGATGGATTGGCTGCGCGAGGTGGATGCGCCTTTGCGGATGGTGAATATGGAGCCGCTTTTGGAGGATTTGGGCGAGCTGGATTTGTCCGGTGTCGATTGGGTGATGGTGGGCGGCGAGACCGGCCCGGCGGCGCGGCCGATGAGGAGGGAGTGGGTGATGGGGGTTCGTGACCAGGCGGTGGCGGCGGGAGTGCCGTTTTGTTTTAGTAAGTGGGGCGAGTGGGGGCCGGATGGCGTGCGGCGCAGCAGGCGTGAGAATGGCCGGTTGCTGGAGGGGCGCGTTTGGGATGAGCGTCCGGTGGCGGCGTGGCCGGCTGTGAGCGAGGATCGTGAACCGGCGCAGTTTTTGCTGGATTTTTAGGTGTTTTTTGCGTGTTTGTGGAGGTATCGCAAAGTTTGATGCCGTCGGGTTTTGTTTTTTGGGGAGGGGCAAGATAAGCTTTATATATAAGTGAGAGCTGGCATGCTGGTGTGGGTGTTTGCGGTTGCGCGATGAGTCCGGAGGGCGATGTGTTGCTGGATGCCGAAGAGGGGAGGATGAAGACGTGGTTTGCCGACGCGATTTTGTCCGGCATGGAGGGGGATGTGGTGGTTTCGGCGGCCCGTTTTTTTGGGCTATCTGAGAGGGCGATGCGCGTGTGGATGGATCGGCTGGTGGAGAGAGGCTGGTTTGTGGAGTGGGGTTTGCCTGGCGACCGATGTTATAGGTTGGGTGAAAAGTGTGAGATTGTCCGGACGTACCATCCGCACCGGCGGGTGGATGCAGGGGTTGTGTGGGAGATGTTTTTCCAGCCTTTTTTTGCGTTGACGCCGAATGTGAGGGAGATTGCGCGTTTTGGTTTTACCGAGATGTTGCGTCATGCGTTTGCCCACGCGGACGCAAAGGCGGTGACGGCGCAGGCGCGCCTGGTGGATGGGGTGCTGACGATTGCGATTGTGGATGATGGCGCGGGGATTTTTGGGAAGGTGGGGGAGTCGCTTGATTTGCCGGATAAGCGGATGGCGGTGCTGGAGCTGGCGAAGGGGTGTCCGGTTTTGGGGCGGGGCGTGTTAGGGGGCGAGCGTGTTTTTTTGATGGCGCATTTGTTTGATTGGTTTTCCGTCCAGGCGGATGGGTTGCAGTTTGTGCGCAACGCGGTTTCACAGGATGAGCGCGTTACGGGGAAGGTTGCTTTTTCGGCGGCGTCCGTCCGGGAGGGGACGGCGGTGATGATGGGGATAGAGAACGGGAGCCACCGGCGTTTGGCCGAGGTGATGGGCCGTTTTGCGAAGGGGGAGAGGGCGTTGTTTTTTTGCCGCACGATTGTGCCGGTGAAGCTGGCGAGCCTGGGTGGCGAAGCGTTGGCGTCCCGTGAGCAGGCGAGGCGGTTGATGCGGCGGCTGGAGGGGTTTGAGGAGGTGGTGCTGGATTTTTCGGGTGTGAGCAGGATCGGGTTGAGTTTTGCTGATGAGATTTTCCGGGTTTTTGTGTGCGCTTATCCTTTTGTGCGGCTGGGTGTTGTGAATGCGTTGCCGGCTGTGGAGCGGGTGATCGGTCAGATGCGGCAGTAGAACGGTTGCACGCGAAAAGCGAAAAGCACTTTCAGGCTTTTGGGGAGGGGTTGTCTTGCGGATGGCTGGTGAGGGCTGCCGTTAGATTTCATCCGTCCAGGTTCCGATCCCTTGTGCTGATTTTTATGAACAACATACATGCCTCTATTTTAGATTTGCCAGTTGCTGCTTTGCTTTCTGATGCCCTTGTGTTGCTGCTTTCTCATACCATTGGCGAGCTAGGGACGTATCTTGTTTCACATCCTCGCCATACAGATAGATGTTACCTAGAATAAACTGTGAATTAGCATCGCCTTTGTCAGCTGCCTGATGCAGATATTCAATCGCCTTTTGCATATCTTTCTTAACGCCATTACCTTTCAGATACATGTAAGCGAGATTGTTCAGCGCATCGACATTCCCCTGCCTGGCAGCTGCGGTGTACCATTTAACAGCTTCACTACCATCCCTTTTGACGCCTTCGCCAATATCATAGCTTCTGCCGAGGTTGTACTGTGCGGTTTCCTGCCCTTGCTTCGCCGCTTTTTGTGTCCATTTGATGTATTCCGTCATGTCTTTTGGTAGTCCACCCTGTCCGACGTAATAGAACTGACCTATCTTGAACTGTGCATCCTTGTCGCCCATGTCGGCGGCTTTTTTGTACCATTTTGCCGCTTCATTGAGGTTCTTTTGTACGCCTATTCCTTCTTCATGGAATACGCCCATGTCATGCACGGCCTGCGGGTAGTCCTGTTCTGCCGCTTTTTTATTCCATTGGAATGCGGCTTTTTCATCTTTTTGTGTGCCGATGCCGTTAAGATACATGGCAACAAGATGGCCGTGCGCAACAAGATCGCCTTTTTCGGCGGCTTTTTTCATGAGGACAAGGGCTTTTTCGGGTTGCTTGGCCTGTATTAGTTTGACGGCATCTTCCCGGTCACCGGCATATCCTTGTTTGGCGGCTGCGGCGTACCATTTTTCGGCTTCGTTACGATCTTTTTTGACCCCTTTGCCGGTGTCGTAGCTTTTGGCGATGTTGTATTGCGCCACACCCAGCCCTTGTTGGGCGGCTTTCATATTCCACTTGAATGCTTCGGTATCATCTTTGGGTAGCCCTCCTTTTCCGAAGGTATAGAATTCACCCATTTTTGACTGGGCTTTCTTGTTGCCCATGTCGGCGGCTTTTTTGTACCATTTTGCCGCTTCATTGAGGTTCTTTTGTACGCCTGTTCCTTCTTCATAGAACACGCCCATGTCATGTATGGCTGGCAGATAGTCCTGTTCGGCGGCTTTTTTATTCCATTGGAATGCGGCTTTTTCATCTTTTTGTGTGCCGATTCCATCAAGATACATGGCGGAAAGATGGCCTTGCGCAACAAGATCGCCTTTTTCGGCGGCTTTTTTCATGAGGACAAGGGCTTTTTCCGGCTGCTTGGCCTGTATCAGTTTGATGGCGTCTTCCCGATCACCGGCATGAACCTGTACCGCCAGGATTGCTGTGAGAAAAAAGAGTGCGGGAAAAAGGGATTTGGCGTTCACGGCGGATTCCTTTCTTGACGGTCGAAACCCTGACATGATAACGAACTGTGCCTTGCTTGTGTTGATGAAGACTATTGAAGGTATAAAAAAGGGGAAACCTAAAAGCAGGTTTCCCCCAACTAGGTATTCAATCTGCTTATGGAGCATGGCTGTGCTTGGCATTTTGTTTTTGCTTTAACTCCTTTATCATTTGCTGCTTTTCATTTTCCTTCATGCTGCTCCACAGAAACATGAGGGCATCGCCATTGACGCCCCCCATGAATTTGGCGAGCGAATTGATGAGAACATCGTTTGTCGAGGAATGGTTTTTCTCGATGGATTCGTTGAGTGCATTCAGATAACTGTAGTCGCCTTTCTCCACAATATTGTCAGCCCAAATGTCAAAAGAGGCATCAAGGATATTCACGGCATCCTGCATCATGAAGGGTGCACCGCGATAGGCTCGTACCAATGCCAGGTTGACGAAATGCTGGGAGACACCTGTCTGGTACAGGTATTTGAACATGTCATTGGCATAATTTTCTGACGTGTCGGTACGAATGTCTTTGGGTGTCATCATTTTGGCGTTCCGATCTTCCCATTCAAAGCGGTTGCGCCTGATTTCATGTGCCAGAGTTTCACGGTTTTCATATTTGTCTGCACCAACTGTCAAGGCTTCATTGAATACCACAGCAGCTTTGACAGTTATCCCTTTAATACTATTCGTGTTTTTTCCCACTCCCAATGAAACATCATTCCCATAGGTTTCGATGTTTTTCCGGTGTTTTTCCGTATCCGTTCTCATCCAGGCATTGCCGGCATTATTCAGGGCTTCGCCAACTTCTTCACGGTATGTTTTAGGATTCTGGCTGTAATGCAGGTTGTAATCGGTTGGGCTGTCGTGCTGTGCCGCATCCCCGCCTGAGTCGATGATTGCCCTGCCGAGTGCTTTTGCTGCCGTGCCGATTAGGTCGCCGCTGGAGGTGGATTCTGCACGGTTGGGCTCTTCATATATGCTGTGGTTGCCGCGTTTGAGGTATTGTCCACCTATCGCGCTTGTGAAATCGCCTGTGGCGGTTCCTGACAGGGTGTTGCTTTCGTTGATGGCGTCAAGTGCCTTGGTGATGTTGGAGTCGGGTTTGATCCATGTAAGGTTGTTGGTTGATTGACGGGGTGTTTCAACGGGTTGGGTTGTGTCAGGCACTTTAAAGTTGAAGTTTGTTTCCTTTGTTGTGTTGAATGTGTCTTCGTTGGCGGTATAGCCGGTTCTACCTGTTGGATCGATGCTGATGTATTTTTTTCCGAAATCCATAAATGAATCGGCCAGCTTTGTGTTGGGATGCGGATCGGTTTTTTCGTCCCAGATGTTGGGCATGTCAAATATTGCTTTTTTTACTGGGCTGCCCAGGTGGTCTTCGTCTTCCTGGTATGCCCATGTGATTGCGTTTGTCATCATTCCTCCATGTAATAGCACGCGATTGATCGTTTAAATTGCGTTTGCGTTGTACCAGGATGCACTTATACACCCGTTGGCAAGCCCCGGAGATTGTTTGTCCAATCTTTGTCATCGTCAGCCGGAAAGCCGCATGGATAGGGGCTTACAGCGATTGGGCAATAAGCTGGAACCGGCTGTATAGGATATTGATTATTTGAAAAAAGCCAGTGATCTACTTGGCCAGACAGAACAGCCGATAACCCAAAATGGGTATTGTCGGCGGGATGAAATGGTTAAGCTTGCGCGCTGATTTTTATGAGAGGTTGTGGAAATAATAAAATTCCAGGTAGCGCAGGAAGTGGTGCAAGTCTTTGACTTTATTGGCGGAGGGTGTGGGTGTTTGCGGTTGTGCAATGAGTCCGGAGGCACACGAAAAGCGAAAAGCGCTTTCGGGCTTTTGGGGAGGGGTTGTCTTGCGGATGGCTGGTGAGGGCTGCCGTTAGATTTCATCCGTCCATTTGCCGATGACGACACCACAGATGGTGGCGTCATTGCCGATTTTGATGATGCGGTTGGGCCAGGAGGGGTTGAGGGCCATGAGCATCATGTCGCCGTTGGGTTCGATGAGAAGCTGTTTGAATGTGGCGGTGTTGTCGTCATTGAGGCGGACGACAACCATATTGCCGCTGACGGCCTGGCGTTCGGGATCGACAGCGATGTAGTCGCCGTCGTTGTAGGAACGGTCCCCGCCAGGGTTATACATGCTTTGCCCGACTACTTTGAGGACAAAGGCGGTGTCGCTGTGTTTGAAGGGACAGTATAGCCATTCATCCGCATCGCCGGGATGAAAGTTGTTGATGATTTCGTTCCATGCTCCGGCTTGGACCCATGAGATCAGCGGTAGCTGCCCTTCCCTGCCGGGAGGACGGCCAGGCCCGGCGCCAGGCAGGCGGTCTGATGCCCAGTTAGGGTTTTCCAGGCTGCTGATGTAGGGTTCGTCATCGAAGAAGAAACCGACCGGCACGTCAAATGCGGTCGCAATGGCGCGCAGGTTTTCGGCTGTGGCGTTGACTTCACCGCGCCGTATCCGGCCAATGGTGGTTTGGCCTATGCCGGTTTTTTTGGCGAGCTTCATCTGCGTGCCGAGTGTTGCGCGGGACTTCATGAGATAGTCCAAGCGTTCGGCAACGATGTCTTTTGATTTTCTTTTCATAAAACAGTACATAGATTTAATTATGGAATATCATGCAAACCATTTGTGACTTGATATAAGTCCAAAAATGGTCTATTATTTAGTCTGAGGCTTGCATGGCGTTTGATTTCTCTCTTTTTTTAAATTATTTCTCTCTTTTTTAAATGCCGGGTCTCAAAATATTTAACGGATTTTAACCGTTTTTGGCTTTTTGAGAGATTGCCATATAAACCAGACATTGTCTTTTTCAGGGATGTCCGGTGTTTTGTTGTGTATGAAATGCCGAGACAGTTTGCTGTTTTTGGTTCTATTTTTTTATTATTAAAGCCGATTTTTTGTTTATTGTAATTGAGGTTTTGCAAAAAATTTTGCCCTGATTTAGACCATTTAAGGTCTATTTGGGGGGCGTGTGACAAATGGCAATTTATTTTTTTGCTTTTTGGCAAAAAATAATTGATTTTTGAAAGATAAAGAGGGGGTAATGTTGGTCGGACGGCGCGATGCGGGTGCCGGGAAAAATGAAAACGGTTGATTGTTTTTGATAAAAACCGATTCCAATTATTTTGTTGGTGAAACCAAAGGAGTGGTTCTTTTCCGATGCGGTTTACCAGAAAAGCCCTGCGCAACAAGCATTTTTTTAGGGGGAGTACGTGAATTTTTATAAGCATTTTATTGGCGATTACCAGCGGGATACCGGCCATTTGAGCTTGATGGAGCATGGCGCTTACCGGCTGATGCTGGATACGTTTTACGCGACGGAAAAGCCGCTTCCGGGAGATAAGCGCACGCTGTACCGGCTTTTGAGGGCCGAGGGCGCTGCTGAACGCAAGGCAATTGATTCGGTGGTGAAGCAGTTTTGGACGGCATCGGGCGGCGGGCTGGTGAATGTGCGCGCTGCTGCCGAGATCGGGAAAGCGGAAAAACAGGCCGAAGTGAACCGTCAGATTGCCCACGTCAGGGAGGAGAAGCGAAAGCTGGCGAAACGGCAGTCCGGCGCTGAAAAGACCGGCGATGGCGTGGTTTTTGAAGAGTCTGGCTGTAAGCATGATCCCGTATCAACTGATAGTGGTGGTGAACTGTACGGAGTGTCTAAAACGGATGGTATCAGTGTATCGGATAAAAAGCAAGCCATTAATGGTGTGAATTTTGTAAAAAATGAGGATAAGGATGCACTTATGGCTATGAGCAAGGTTTGCCGCGAGGGTGGGATAGAGGAGCGGGAAGAGGAAGATTGGTTGAATGATAAGGGAAATGGCGCGGAAAAAAAAGTGGTTTTAGAGATTAGAGTGGATAAAAAGAGGGCGGGGGCTGTTGTGAAGGCCGCTAAAGGAGTGGATGAGCTTAAAACGAATCGTTTAACGAAAAGGGGCACGACAACAAAAGGGGTGGCGTGCCGCGTGCAAGGCGGGGATGGAGATACGGTTGGGGAACCTAGCCATAGCCATAGCCATAGCCATAGCCAGAACCAGAACCAGAACCAGAACCAGAACCAGAACCAGAACCAGAACCAGAACCAGAACCAGAACCAGAACCAGAACCAGAACCAGAACCAGAACCAGGATCAAAAAGCGGGTAGCGGGCAGGCGGCAAAACGGGATGGGCTTGTTTTGGGTGCGGCGTTTGACGGTGATGGAAAAGGGGAATTGGGTTTTGCCGCCGATTTGGTGAAGGCCATGCGTTCGGCAGGGGTGATGGCGCAGGCGGCTGATCCCAGGATGATGGCGCTGGCTAAACAGGGGGTTTTGCCGGAGACGGTTCGGGCTGCATGTGAGGAGGCGAGAAGGGCGCGGCCGGATGAGCGGATTGGGCCGGCGTATGTGGTGCGGATTTTGGAACGCTGGGCAAAGGAGGCGGCATCGATTTCGGTTTGCGGCGCGCGGGTTGGCGGCAGGTCAGCCCGCAGCAGTGTTGATGCTGAGCGTAAGCGGGTGATGGAGGGGTTGACCGGGCGCGTTTGGGATGGGCAAGGGGTGTGCGTGAGTACGATTGAGGGGGAGGCGCGGCTGCTTGAGGGCGTGCAGGCGCTTGCTGTGAAGTGTGAGGAGTAAGGGCAATAGAGAGGGGAGCGGGTGATGGAGGCGTCATTTGAGGAGTTTGGCGGCGAGGATGGTGCGGTTTTGCCTTCGACGCTGGCGAATGTGGAGGCGCTGTTTTTGGAGTTGGCGGCGATTTATGGGGCGCGTTTTGCGGATATGTGGCGCAATACGGATGTGGCGCATGTTAAGCGCGTGTGGGGCCGCGCGCTTTCGGGTTTTAGGATGGGCGAGGTGAGGCAGGGGCTTTTGCGCTGCCAGAGGAAGTCCTGGCCGCCGACGTTGCCGGAATTTTTGCTTTTGTGCCGGGCTGAACCGGATTATGAGTCGTTGTTTGTCGAGGCTCAGTTGCAGGCGTGGCGGCGTGCTTCGGGGGAGGATGTTTGGGAGGAGCCGGCGATTTTTTGGGCGGCGTATGCGTTTGGCTTTTTTGAGTTGAAGATGGCGTCCTGGCAGACGGCGAAGGTGCGATGGCCCCGGATTGTGGATGAGAAGCGCGATAAAGCGGCTGTTTTGCCGCCGGTTCCAAAGGCGATGCCGGCGTTGCCGGATGCGGGCGTGACGTTTTCGGGCCGCGAGCAGGCGCGGTTGCATTTGGCCGGATTGAAGGTGTTGCTGAGGAAGGGATGCCCGCCTGATGGAGCGGCTGAGGGTTGTGATGCGGTGGCTTAGCGGCGGGCTGAGGGCGGTTTTGATTGAGGGAACGGTTTTTGGGTTGCTTGCTTTTGTGGTGGATCGGCAGGCGGCGATGCTTGGTTTTGGATAGGAGGCGTGATGGCGGGTGTGAGGTTGAGTCATGAGGAGCAGCGGCGGTTGATTATGGATTTTTTGCAGGATCAGCCGATGACGGTGGAGGCGCTGGCGAGAAAGATGTTGTGTTCGCTGGATATGGTGAGGAAACGCTTGAGGGAGTTGCAAAAGGGTACGCGGATGGTGCGGGTGGTTGGTTGGGAGGTGAAAGGGGAGGTGATGGTGAGGGTGTGGGGCGTGGGTGCGAAGCGCCGACGGGCGCAGACGGCGGCGCCGCCTTCGTGTATTCGTTTGAGGGCGGCGCAGTTGAGCAGGAAAGGGGGTGAGGTTGATGAGCCGGTTAGGCGAGTTAAAGAGAAGGGGAGTAAATCGGTGCCGTACCGCCTGGAGGCGTTTGATGCGTGGCTTTTTGCGGTGAGGAGGGGGAGATGATTTCATTGGTGCTGCCGTTGCCGGTTTCGGTTGAGCGTTATTGGCGTGTTTTTGTTCCGAGGGGAGGCCGTATTCCGAGGGTTTCCGTGACGCGGGAGGGGCGCATGTATCAGGAGCGGGTGCGGGATGCGGTACGCCAGGCCGGGGTGCATGCGCCACTTTCGGAGCGGGTTGCGCTGTTTTGTGTGGTGTATCCGAATCGTCCGGAGGGCTGGCAGGCGCTTTTTCGGAGGGACCCGGCAGGCTGGGATGATGCGGTTTTTTGCGAGGGTTTGGATGGGATGATGCGGGTGCTGACGGATGTGCTTCGGGGCGTGGTTTTTGAGAGTGACCGGCGGGTGAGGCGTTTTGAGGTGGAACGGGCGGTGCCGGATGGACACGGTCGTGTGGAGGTGAGAGTGGAGACGCTGGCCGGGGAGTGGGAGGCGCGGCCTGCTGTGCCGGAGGTGCACGAGGTTCGTCATGGCGTGATGCCTGCTTATGTGCCGGGGATGATTGTGGCGACGCCTTCCGGACGCCAGGCGGTTGTTTTGCGTTGTTTGCGCGGTACGGGGAAGGACGATATGTTTGAGCGGGTGATTTGCCGGTATTTGGATAGTACGTCTGAGAGGGAGAGCGTGACGCTGCAACCCCGTTTTTTGAGGCCGATTGCGTAGGGGAGGGAGCCGGCGTGTTTGGGTGATGGGGGCGGCGTTGCCTGGGATGCTGGTTTTATTGCACGGGTGTTGCGGTGTAAAATGGCGTGTTGGGTAGTGTGTGATTTTGCTGTTGTTGAGAGCGTGAGAGGGGAGCAGGTTGTTGCGAGAGAGTGATCCGAAGGGGAGGGCGGCGCGGTTTTGGGGCGGTTTGGCGCGGCGCTGGCTGGTGTTGGCATTGCCGGGGCTGGTTTTGGCCGGGGCTGCTGTGGCGCCGTTTGAGGCGGCTGCGGGGGCGCGCCAGCCGGTTGTGCTGTCAGCAGTGTGCCCGGGAGGCGATGCGGCAGGAGAGCGGCTTTTGGAGGAGGGGCTGGATTTTGAGTTTGCGAGGAAGGGCGTTGATGCTGATTTTTTTGAGGCGCAACGGCGGTTTGAGGCGGCGATGGCCAGGGGGAGCGCTAAGGCGGCGCTGGCTTTGGGACGGCTGCATCGGCAGGTTTTGACGGATGTGCCGGTGGCGTTGGCGCGGTTGCAGTTTCAGGTGGCGCTTTTTGAGCGGGCGATTGAGATGGGGTGTCCGGATGGTTTTTTGTTTTTGGCGCAGGCGTATGAGAATGGCTGGGGGGTGAAGGCGAGTACGGGTACGGCCTGGCGGCTGGTTAAGGAGGGGGCTGAGCGCGGTTCGCCGGCAGCGATGACGGCCTGGGGGACGAATTTGTATTTTGAGAACCGTTATGAGAGGGGTGAGGAGGCTTTGGCAAAGCGCCTTGAGGCGAAAGCGTTGCTGGAGAAGGCTTTGAAGGGCGGTTATGGCGCGGCGGGCCGTGAGCTGGCGGTGATTTTCCGGACTTATGAGCAGGACCCGGGTAATGCGATCCGGGTTTTGCGCGAGGGGGCGAGGTTGGGTGATGTGGATTGCCTTTTTGAGCTGGCGGGGATTTATCGCCGTGGTGAGGATGGGCAGCCGAGGGATCCGGCTTATGCCGATAAGATTGATGCGTTGCGCAGGCAGATTGATGTGCGGGAGATGCCTAAGCCGATTAGCGATTTTTCGCAGTGGCTGCCGCCTAAGCCGGTTTTGCCTTACCGGGTGAGGATGCCATGATGAGGCGCGTGCGGGTTTGGGCGCGCTGTGGCGCTGTGGCTTTGTGTTGCGGCGTTTTTGGGGCGTTGCCGGTTTGGGGGGAGGTGACGCCAGCCGGCGCGAAGGCGTTTTCCCGGATTTTTGTGGAGAACCGTTGTTTTCATCGGGTTGATTTGGCGCTGGAGCGGGGGAGAGGGGAAGTGGCGCTTGCGCCGGTTGCGCCGCGTAAGACGGAGATGGTGCTTTTTGCGTGGACGAGGCCGGTGGCGCCGGATGAGCGGGTTCGCCTTTCCCGCAAGGGGGCCGTTGAGAGGTGGGTGCCGGTGCAGGCGTGGTTGAATGAGGGCCGGCACGAGCGGTGGGTGATGGGCAGGCAGGTTGTTGATTCGTGGTTTGTGACGGTTTGCGCGAGAGAGAGGCCGCTGGATGATCCGGCGGGCGCGACGGTGAGGCCGGTGAAGCCCGGCGAGACGGTGGCGGAGTATGAGATGTTGTTTTCCCGCGTGCCGGGGTCGGTTGATCCGATGTATGTTTTTGCCGGTTTGCCGGTGGAGGTGTGGCTTAATGGCGTTCCTTTGCGTGTGTTAAAGACCGGCAGGGATGGGATGCTGCGTTTTTTGCTGCCGGTTGATGCCGCAGGCACGGTGGTGCTGGAGTCCAGGCAGGGTTCTAAGACGCTGGAGCTGGGCCGTGATTGGCAGCCGGTGAGGATGCGCCGCGCGTTTGATGGGGAGAAGGTGCTGGTTGAGCCGGTGCAGGTGGGCGGGCCGCAGGATTGGTGAGCGGTTTGGCGCTGTGGCGGTTGTGGTGTGTGAAGGCGTGTTGCGTTTGGAAGAGGGAGAGCGGGAGGGGGTGTTTTTGATGGTTTGAGGGGGCGGCGCGAGGTTGTGTTTGCGCTGCCGGATGGTTGAGAGGGTGTGATGATGCGCGTACCGGGCCGGTGCGCTTTTTTTTTGCCTGATGGGTTTGGGAGGGTGGGGTGGTGTTTTAAAAAATGCGTATTACGCATTTTTAAGATGCGAAGAGGTGGAGGGTGGGGGGAAGTGTGGTTTGGGGTGGATGGTTTTTTCCTGCTTGGGCGGGGTGCGCTTTGGCGGTTGGCGGTTGGGTGAAAAAGACGCGCGAAAGCGGGATACATGGCGGTATAATGCTGATTAGAAACAAAATGGCCGAAGTGGCCGGGTGAGATGGGCGACAGGATGTTTTTGAGTGTGAGGATGCGTGCAGATGGATGAGAGAGGGTTGGGACGTGAGGGGTTGGGCGCGAAGTGGGCCAGGCTGTGGTTGAGGGCGCTTTGGATTGCCGCGTGTTTGGTTTTTCAGGCTGGCGCGGTGCAGGCGGCGCAGGGCGATTTTGAGGAGGGGACCAGGGCTTTTGCGGGCGGGGATTTTGAGAAGGCGTTTGATTTGACGATGCGCGCGGCCCAGGAGGGGGATGCCCGCGCCCAGACGGCTGTGGGGTTGATGTATGAGTTGGGCCGAGGCACGCATCAGAACGGCGCTGAGGCGGTGCGATGGTATCGTGAGGCGGCATCCAGGCAGTTTCCGATGGCGCTTTTTAAGATGGGCGAGATGTACGAGTATGGGGTTGGCGTAGGGCAGAGTGATGAGGAGGCGCTTTCCTGGTACCGCAAGGCGGCTAATGAGGAGTATGGCAGTGCGGCTTTTATTGTGGGTAGCTGGACGAAGGCCGGAAGGGGGACGGCGAGAGATGACGCTTTGGCGGCGCGCTGGCTGGAGAGGGCGGCTAAGAAGGGGGATGTGCGCGCCCAGAAGATGCTGGCGGAGATGTATTTGCGCGGGGAGGGGGTTGTCCAGAGCGAGCGTGATGCGGCGAAGTGGTTTTTGAGGGCGGCTGAAAAGGGTGATGCGCAGGCGCAGTATGCGATGGGGGTGATGACTGTGTTCGGGCGCGGGGTGTATCAGGATGCCAGGGATGGCTTGAAGATGTTTGAGGCGGCGGCGGCACAGGGGTATGTGGATGCGTTTTACGAGCTGGGGGTGATGAACCTTAACGGGGAAGGCTTGTTGATGAGGCATGAGACGACGGCGCGGGAGTGGTTAAGACGTTCTGCCGAGGCCGGCGATGTGCGGGGGATGATTGGTTTGGCGCATATGCTTCATAAGGGCGAGGGCGGCGAACGCAATGATGCTGAGGCGGCGCGCTGGTATGAGGCGGCCGCGCAGCAGGGCCAGGCGGCGGCGGCGACGGCGCTTGGGGCGATGTTTGCGCAGGGCGACGGTGTGCCGCAGGATGCGAAGCAGGCGGCAGCGTGGTTTAGAAAGGCGGCGGAGCAGGGTGATGTGACGGCCCAGTTTAATTTGGGGGTGCTTTTTAGTCGTGGGGAGGGTGTGCCGCCGGATTTTGCCCAGGCGGCGGCGTGGTTTAGGAAGGCGGCAGAGCAGGGACATGCGGCGGCCCAGTTTAATTTGGGTTGGCTGTACGGTAATGGGGAGGGGGTGCCGTTTAGCATGAACCGGGCGTTGTATTGGCTTGAGAAAGCGGCCCGCCAGGGGAATGCGGATGCCCAGTATTCGCTTGGCGTGATATTTGGGGAAGGCTGGAATGTGGAAAAGGATGCGGAGAGGGCAAAGGCGTGGTACGGCCTTGCGGCGGCCCAGGGCGATGCGGGGGCGCGCGAACGGTTGCGCGCGCTGGGTTCGACCGTGTTGCCGGCAGGTATCGGCGCGCCTGATAAGTTGCCGGAGCCGATTAATTCTTACTGATGAGAGGAAGGGGGCATGAGGAGGGGTGTTTGGTTTTTTTTGCCGCTGCTGCTGTTGGCGGTGTTTGGTATGGGGCCGGTTTGGGGTCAGGGCGTGAAGTTGTCCGGCAAGGCGTCCGCGTTGCCGGCGCAGAAAGTCGCTGCTTTTGAGGCTGCTTTGAAAATGGCGAGAGGCGGCAGCCGGGGGGCGCAGTATGATGTTGGGGTGATGTATGAGCAGGGCGAGGGCGTGAGCGCGAATAGCGCCAGGGCAGCGAGATGGTATGAGGAAGCGGCCATGCAGGGGCATGTCCGCGCCGAGGCCAGTTTGGGCCGCCTGTATTTTGAAGGGCGCGGCGTGCCGGCAGATAAGAGGAAGGCGCAGGATTGGTTTGAGAGAGCCGCCGGGAAAAATGATGTTTATTCCCAGCATAGCCTGGGCATGATGCTTTTTGATAGCGCGCAGACGAATGAAGAGGAAGCGGCTGCTGCTGCCTGGCTGGTGCGGGCCGCCGAGCAGGGTTTTGCCCCTGCCCAGGCCAGCCTGGGGGTGCTTTTCCGCGATGGCCGGGGTGTGAGGGCGGATGATGTGGAGGCGGTGAAGTGGTTTAGGCGCGCTGCCATGCAGCATTATGCCGATGGGCTTTTTTATCTGGCCGGGATGAATGAGGCAGGCCGGGGCGTGAGGGAGAATTTGCCAAGGGCGGCGTCGTTGTATCGCGATGCGGCGGCGCAATCCCATGCGGGCGCCTGTTTTGCGCTGGCGAAGCTGTATGATTTGGGGCTGGGCGTGACGCAGAGTTCCAGCGAGGCGGCCAAGTGGTATGCAAAGGCGGCCGGGCTGAATTTTTTGCCTGCCCAGTTTGCTTTGGGGGTGTCGTTTTTGGAAGGGACCGGTGTGGCGAAAGATACCGCTACCGGTATCGAGTGGATCAGGCGCGCTGCTGAAGCCGGTTTTGTGCCGGCGCAGGTTTTTCTGGGCAATGCGTATGAGGCGGGCCGGTTTGTTAAACAGAGTCCGGTTGAGTCGGTGAAGTGGTTTGAGAAGGCGGCGGCGCAGGGCAGCCAGGAGGCCCGCGTTAAGTTGGATATGTTGCAGTAGGTTTTTGTAAAGGCTGGAAGGGGAAGGGAATGAGGCAGGGTGCGGCATGTTGGCAGCAGGCGATGCGGGGGTTGATGGGGCTGCTTGTGGCGGTTTGCGTTTGCGGTGTGGGAAGTGTGGCGCAGGCGGATGATTTTGCCGATGGGGCGGCGTTTTTCAGAAACGGGCAGTATGAGCAGGCTTTTTCCGCGTATTTGCGGGCGGCGAAAGCAGGCCATGCCGGGGCGCAGAATAATGTGGGGAGTTTGTATGCCGAAGGGGTAGGGGTTGCGAAAGACGAGAAGGAAGCGATGGTTTGGTTTGGAAAGGCGGCCAGTCAGGGGTTTGTTTTGGCGCAGCGCAATATGGGTAAAGCGTACCATGAGGGTCGCGGCGTGAGCCGGGATGAGGTAAAGGCGCTTTCCTGGTTTAGGAAGGCGGCCGAACAGGGTGATCCGGTGTCGCAGTATATGATGGGGCTTTTGCTTGCAAGGGGGGATGGCGTTAAGCGGGATTATGCCCAGTCGCGCACCTGGTTGACGAAGGCCGCCGAGAAGGGGAATGTGGACGCGATGTATTCGCTGGGCATGCTGTGCGAGACGGGCTTGGGCAAGCCGCAGGATGTTGATGAGGCGCTTGGCTGGTATGCGAAAGCGGCGGCGCGCGGACATAAGCAGGCGGTTGTCCGGATGGATGCGTTGAAAGCGGGCGGTAGAGCGGCGGCGTTAAAGCCGGTTAAGGAGTGAGCGCGGCGTTGTTTTGCCGCATGGCTTGATTAAAGGGCGGGGTTTTCCGCTCTTTTTTGTTGGGGATGGCTGAGGCGGCGGTTTGGGGAGCGGAAAAATGGAGAGTGCGGAAAGTGTTGGTAAAATGCAGTAAAAGCGATCAAATGGCATTAATTTCGTGAAAAATAGAAAAACGGGTGGATGAGAGGGTGTGCCTGGGAGCGTGAGTGGCCTGATATGGTGACGGTGGAAGAGATTGTGAAGAGGCGGATGCGGCTGGCCGCGCCGAAAGAGAGAGTGCCGGTGACGCCGAGGGTGCTGACCGGGCTGGCGGTTCCTTTTTTGTGGGCGCTGGTGCTGCCGGTTGACCGGTTTGTGCTGCTTTATCAGGGGAAGACACGGTTTGTTGCGGAGCTGCTGCCGTTTTTGACGGCGCTGGCTTTTTTTGTGGCGCTGATTTTTTCGCCGCGAGAGGATGTGGTGTCCTGGGAGCGGGTGTCGGAAGAACGGCAGCGCACGGTGTTTTTTGCGGCGGCGGGGTGTGCGCTGGCGGGCGCGGCTGTGATGGGGGTGCTGGGCGCCGGTTTTTGGGCGTTTTTTGATCTGGTGCTGGCGGTGCTGACGCTGTTGTGGCTGACGCTGCCTTATCTGGCGCTGTCGGGCCGGGAGGCGGCTTTGCGTCTTTTGCTTTTTGCCATGCGCATGGGGGTGGTTTGGTGGACGTCGCTGTTTTTGCTGCTGGTTTTGAGGGATGGCCCTGATGAGGCGATGCGCGGCAGCCTGCCGGCGTGGGCGTTGGGTTTTTTGAGCGTGACGTATTGGTGGTTTTTGTCCATGGCGCGGCGGTTGATGCCGGATACGGCGCAAAAGTGGGTGGCGGCTGCCGGATGGCGGCGGCGCTATTGGCTTGGCCTGGCGCTTTGCGGCTGCCTGGTGCTGCTGTGGGTGTTGACGGGGTTTACGAATGACGGGGAGGGGCTGTATGGCCGGGCGGCGTACCGGATGGCTTTTCCGTTTTATGATGTGGCGGCGCTTGTGGAGCCGTTTGCTTTTTCAAACGGGCCGCTTTTGCTGCTGCATTCGATTCCCTGGCGGGCTTTGGTTTTTTCCGGCCCGGCAGCAGGGATGGGCGGGGTGTTGGGGGAGGTGGCGGCGTTGCATTGGCTTGGGCTTTTTTGCCTGGCGCTGGCGGTTGCGGGCGCTTTTGGGGTGCTGGTGGCGGTGATGCGGCCGATGGCGGCGGCGGTTTTTGCAGGGCTGGCGCTGGCGGCGTCATTGGCGATGGCTTTTGAGGCGGTTTGGGTTTGGCGTGATTTTGTGCTGCATCCCCGTTTTTTGGATCATTGCCTGCCGCCGCTGGAAGCGGCGCACGCCTGGGAGTGTGCGGTGAAGCCGGTTGGCGCGGCGGATTATTTTTTGCTGGCGGGACAGTTTGTCCCAACGTTGCTTTGTTGCGGGGCGGCGGCAGGTATCGCTGTGGCGCTTTTGATCGGCGCGGTGAGGGATTACGCCGTGATGCGCTTGCGTGAGAATGGCGGGGATGTTTTAGATGCGTCGCGCCATGACGCGGTTTAAGAGCGCCTGGGTTTCGACCAGCGCCAGTTCGGCTTCATGATGCGTGTTGGGTATGTCGTAGGTATGGATCATTTCGATTGAGAGATAGGTGATGATTTCTTCTTTGTGCGCGCGTAAAACCGGCAGTATTTCCTCAACGATCCGTGCCGTGCCGCGTATTTTTACGGTGCCGTTTCCAAGAGAAAATTCAATCCCGTGACTGCGGCAGTGTGCGATTAGTCTGGCAATATCCATGTTTCGTCTCGCGGGTGGGAGTAGTTATATAGTGTATCGGCAAGTGTGCATCGGTTTTTGGAAGTATCTCAAGTTTGGTTATTGTGCGATTGCGCAGGCGGGCATGGTCTGAGAAAACGCAAATGGTTTTGCGGCAGTTTGCCCATCGCGGCGCGGTCCATGACGGCTTGTATTGTTTTTCCTTTTTGTCATGGGGCGGCATGGCTTGCGAAGCGGGTTTGCCGGTTGCGTAAAGGCAAGATGGAACGGGGAGAGGGCGTTTGATCCGGCAGGTTTTCTGTTATGCTTTTGATTTTGGCGCTTGTGATGGGTTGGCGGTGATGGTTGTGGGCAGGGGGCATGGGACGTTTTGCTGATTTGATTGGGCGACATGTGCGCCGGTATGCCCATCTTGGCGCTGAGGTCGCATCGAATGGCGCGGTGCGTACCGGGCGGGTGGCGCATCTGTCGGGCAGCGCCTGGCTGATAACGACTTATCCCGGTTTGACGGAAGAGAGGATCGGCCGGATCGTGCAGTTGATCCGCAGGCGGTTGCCGGATGCGCTTGAGGAATTTTACCGTGATGTGAACGGTTTTAATTATTTGCAGGATAGTTTTGTGATGACGGGGTTGCCGGAGGGGAATTTTCGCGCGTCGCATGCGCCGCCGATGCCTTTTTTTATCGAGACGCTGGATATGCGGGAGCGGCCGCGTGATGCCGAGGCGGATATGGTGTTTTTTGGCGCGTATGATGATAATCTTTCCCGTATTTATATGCGGGAGCATGATTCCCGCGTGTTTTATTGTGCTTCTGGTTCGGCCGTGCCACTGGGAGAGTGGCCTTCGCTTTATGATTGCCTTGAGAGCGAGCTTGATCGGCTGGACCGGTTGCGTGACAGGCGGGGCGAGTTGCTTGATCTGGAGCGTTCTCCCCTGCCGTTTGGCCGTTAGCCGGATTTTTTGAGACGGCTTTGGATGAGGCAGGCGTTTGTGGCATGATGTGATGGTGTGAGAAAAAGGGGTGCCGTGCTGTGCAAGAGAGGGTATTCGGGTGGATGAGAAGGATTTTAGGCAGGCAATGAGGTGGTATCGGCGTGCGCCGGTGACGCCGGTTGCGCCTGAGGTCGGCAGTTTGGTTTCGCTTCCGAAGCGGGATATTACCCGGCGGGAGAAGGCGCGCGTGTGGTTTCCGCGCGGCGCGAAGGCTTGCTCGGCCGGCAGCCGGCCTGATGATGCGTCCGGCGACCAGCGCCATGAGCATGATGCGATGAAGCATGCGCCGGGCGCGGTGATGGTTTATCACGAGAAGCCGGTGGCGGCGCGTCCGGTTGAGAGAATTGATCAGCCGGAGGCGATGAATGCGCCGGAAGTGCCGTTGGCGGCATGGGTGTCGGAGGATAGCCCGTTGCAGGATGTTGATTTTAGGGAGATTGGCGATACAGAGGAGGCGCCGCAGCTTGGCTTGCCCTCCGGCGGCGCTTTGCTTAATGAGCGGGAAGCCGGTGCGGCGGATGCGTTTGGGGGCATGATTGATGCGGTGAATACAGGGCTTGCCGGGATGCTGGCTGAGCAGCCGGATGCGGTGGATGAGGCGTCTGGCGAGGATGATGACGGCAGCGAGGATGAGCAGGAGGCGGATGGCGTTCCTTCGGAAGTGGCGGGATTGAGTGAGCCGGAGTTGGCTGAGATTGCCGGTTTTGATCTTTCACTTTCGAGAGAGGAAGCCGATGCGCTTAAGGCCCAGGCTGAGGAGGTGATGGCGGGGTTAAGTGAGGAAGAGCGGGCTGAGATTGCTGGTTTTGATCCGGTTTTGCTGGTGGAAGCGCCGGCAGGGGAGGCGCTGAAGGTTTCGGATGAGGCAGATTTTGATGCGGCTGAAGAGATAGCGGCGGATGCGGAGGAAACCGTAGCGCAGGTTGAAGAAGTGCGGCTTGAGGAAGCGTTGTCTGAGGAAACGGCATTTGAGGATGCGGTGGAATCGGTGCTGATGGCGATGCAGCTTGCGGATGAGGCGGATGAAGCAGAGGCTGGAGCGGTTGAAGCTGTCGAAGAGGCTGTGGTGGATGTGGAGCCGTTGGCCGTAGTGGATGCGGAGGAAGCCGTAGCGCAGGTTGAAGAAGTGCAGCTTGAAGAAGCGTTGTCTGAGGAAACGGCATTTGAGGATGCGGTGGAATCGGTGCTGATGGCGATGCAGCTTGCGGATGAGGTGGATTTTGACCCGGCAATAGCGGAGTCTATTTTGCTGGAGCCAGTGATTGCGGATGAGATGCGTGTGGCGGTTGAAGCTGCCGAAGAGGCCGTAGTGGATGCGGAGGAAACCGTAGCGCAGGTTGAAGAAGTGCGGCTTGAGGAAGCGTTGTCCGAGGAAGCGGCGTTTGAGGATGCGGTGGAATCGGCGCTGACGGCGATGCAGCTTGCGGATGAGACGGATGAAGCAGTGGCTGGAGCGGTTGAAGTTGCCGAAGAGACTGTGGCGGCTGCGGAGCCGTTGGCCGTAGCGGATATGGAGGAAGCCGCCGCCCAGGTTGAAGAAGTGCAGCTTGAAGAAGCGTTGTCTGAGGAAGCGGCATTTGAGGATGCGGTGGAATCGGTGCTGATGGCGGTGCAGCTTGCGGATGAGGCGGATTTTGACCCGGCAATAGCAGAGTCTATTTTGTCGAAGCCAGTGATTGCGGATGAGATGCGTGTGGCGGCTGCGGAGCCGTTGGCCGTAGTGGATGCGGAGGAAGCCGTAGCGCAGGTTGAAGAAGTGCAGCTTGAAGAAGCGTTGTCTGAGGAAGCGGCGTTTGAAGATGCGGTGGAATCGGTGCTGATGGCGGTGCAGCTTGTAGATGAGGCGGATTTTGACCCGGCAATGGCGGAGTCTATTTTGTCGGAGACAGTGATTGCCGATGAGATGCGTGTGTCGGTTGATGCGGCTGAAGAGATAGCGGCGGATGTGGAGGAAACGGCGGCACAGGTTGAGGAAGTGCAGCTTGAAGAAGCGTTGTCCGAGGAAGCGGCATTTGAGGATGCGGTGGAATCGGCGCTGACGGCGGTGCAGCTTGCGGATGAGGCGGATTTTGACCCGGCAATGGCGGAGTCTATTTTGTCGGAGCCAGTGATTGCGGATGAGATGCGTGTGTCGGTTGATGCGGCTGAAGAGATAGCGGCGGATATGGAGGAAACCGTAGCGCAGGTTGAGGAAGTGCGGCTTGAAGAAGCGTTGTCTGAGGAAGCGGCGTTTGAAGATGCGGTGGAATCGGTGCTGATGGTGATGCAGCTTGCGGATGAAGCAGTGGCTGGCGCTGTCGAAGAGACTGTGGCGGCTACGGAGCCGTTGGCCGTAGTGGGTGTGGAGGAAGCCACCGCTCTGGTTGAAGAGGTGCAGCTTGAAGAAGCGTTGTCCGAGGAAGCAGCGTTTGAGGATACGGTGGAATCGGCGCTGATGGCGGTGCAGCTTGCGGATGAAGCAGAGGCTGTCGCTGTCGAAGAGGCTGTGGCGGCTGCGGAGCCGTTGGCCGTAGTGGATGCGGAGGAAACCATAGCGCAGGTTGAAGAAGTGCAGCTTGAAGAAGCGTTGTCTGAGGAAGCGGCGTTTGAGGATGTGGTGGAATCGGCGCTGACGGCGATGCAGCTTGCGGATGAGGCGGATGAGGACGTGGTTGTCGTTGCGCCCGATCCGGAGACGGCGCTGGCTGATGGCATCCGGCTGGCTGAAGGGGATGTGGAGCCGGTGTTCGAGCCGCCAGCGTCGATTTTGAATGAGATCGTTTCCGGGCTGGAAGAGATGATGCCGGAGGAGGATGTTTTCCGCGATAAGATGCTGAATCACCAGCGCAGCAAGATGGCGGTTGCTGAGTTTAAGGTTGCGATGGCGTATGCGCGGGAGGATACGGCGGAAGGCCGGCGCGAGATGGTGAAGTGGTATACGCGCGCCGCCGAAAAGGGGCATGCGGTTTCACAGTTTAACCTGGGGAATATGTATTATGCCGGGCGGGGCGTTGAACAGGATTTTGCGCGGGCGGCGGATTGGTACGAGCAGGCGGCGCGGCAGGGGGTTGCCCGTGCCCAGGATAATTTGGGACTGATTTATTTTCACGGGCGCGGCAGGCCGGTGGATATGGAACAGGCTGTGTTTTGGTTCCGCCAGGCGGCAAGACAGGGTTATGCGCCGGCGCAGTATAAGCTGGCGATGCATATGGAAGCGGGTGTGGGCACGGAGCCGGATGCTGAGGAGGCGCTGACATGGTTCAAAAAGGCGGCGTTGCAGGGTGATGCGAAGGCCAAGCAGGATGTTGCCCGCATGGAGGGCGATGGATAAGCAGGGAGCGCCTTGCCTGTTAAGGGATGGCATAGAGGGATGGCTTTCAGGTGGAACCGGATTTTGATGTGAAGGCGGTTTTTGTCGTCTTGTTTATCTGATGCGGCATGGGGGGCATGGTCTTTTTTTTCCTGTCCGGTAAGATCGGTTAGCGGTTTTTTCCTCGCTTTGCCGTTATTTGGCGGCGCGTTTATCCTTCTCTCCTTGAAATCCCGTGTTGTCGCGCCGTTTGTGAAGAGGGTGGTTGGCAGGTGCGAGGTGCTTGAGACAGTATTTTTAAGGATGAGTCCGCTTTCGTGAATGGATGATGGTTTTATGAAAAAGTGGTTTCCTATTGCACATGCGCGTCGGGATATTGCCGTACCACATTCCCTGCGGGATCATGCTTTTGAAGTGGGACGGATGGCGGCTGATTTTGCCGCGGTTTTTGATAGTGCGGGTTGGGCTGAGCTTGCCGGCCGCTGGCATGACCTGGGCAAGTTTATTGCCGGTTTTCAGCAGTATTTGCGTGCAGTTACCGGGTTTGAGGCAGACTTGGCGGACCGTTCACCGCCGAAGGTGAATCATTCCAGTGCTGGCGCGCAGTATGTGCACAGGTGCCTGCGGGAATTGAAAGTGCAATCCGAGGGTGCTTTGGCGCTGGCTTATGTGATTGCCGGACATCATGCTGGCTTGCCGGAATGGGATGGGTTGAAAAAACGTTTGGGAGATAAAAAGTGGCTGGAGGAGACATTAAAGGCAGAGATTCCCGCTGATTTGCTGGCTTGTGCTTCCTTTCCGGATTTTGACGAGAAGAAATTCGGCGGCGAAGGCTTCCATCTTTGGGTACGGATGCTGTTTTCATGCCTGGTGGATGCCGATTATTTGGATACGGAAGCCTATTTTTATCCGGAACGACAGTTTTTGCGCGGTTCACAGTTTGATATGGATGATTTGCTGCGTTGTTTTGATGGCTATATGCAAAAAAAGGAGGAACAGGCAAAAGTGCAAATCCGCCAGGATGGACAGGCTGATCTGAACCGGCTTCGCTCGGAAGTACTTGCCCGCTGCCGTGCCGTGGCGGCGAAGGCGGGCGGGTTTTTTAGCCTGACGGTGCCGACAGGTGGCGGCAAAACACTTTCTAGTTTGGCTTTTGCGCTGGAGTATGCGGTGCAGCATCGCAAGCGCCGGGTGATTTATGCGATTCCGTTTACGAGTATTATTGAGCAGACGGCGGATGTTTTTCGGGATGTGTTTGAGTCGCTTTCGCCCGATGTGGTGCTAGAACATCATAGCAACGCGGATTTTGAGGCGAAGCGTGCAAAAACGGAAGAAATGTCTGAAACAACGGATGTCGATCCGGCAGAGAAAACAGGCATTTCCCGTTTAGCTTCCGAAAATTGGGATGCGCCACTGGTGGTGACGACGAACGTGCAGTTTTTTGAGTCGCTTTTTGCGAATCGCCCGGCTCGCTGCCGGAAGTTGCACCGTATTGCTGATAGCGTGGTGATTTTAGATGAAGCGCAATTGCTGCCGCCGGATTTTTTGCAGCCGGTTTTGCACGCTATGAAGCATTTGAGCACGCATTACGGCGTGACATTTGTGCTGTGCACCGCGACGCAGCCGGCGTTGGGGAGCCGCTTGGGAAGGCCATCTCTTGATGGCTTGGATAATGTGCAGGAGATTGTGGCTAATGTGCCTGCTTTGTATGCGGCGCTGGATCGGGTGCGGTTTGCGTTTCCCGATTTTGGGGATGCTGCTGCAACCTGGGAGTCGCTGGCAGAGGAATTAAAAGCGTATCGGCAAGTGCTAACGATTGTTAATACGAGAGACGATTGCCGCCAATTGCACCGGTTGATGCCGAAAGGGACATTTCATCTTTCTGCGCGCATGTGCGCCCAGCATCGCAGTGACGTTATTGCCGAGATAAAGGCGCGGCTGGCAGAAGATGCGCCTGTCCGTGTGGTTTCAACGCAATTGGTAGAAGCTGGCGTGGATTTTAGTTTTCCTGTGGTGTATCGCGCTATGGCCGGATTGGATTCGATTGCGCAGGCAGCCGGGCGATGCAACCGGGAAAACCGTTTGCCTGAAAAAGGGCTGGTCAGGGTATTTATCCCGCCCCGGCCAGCGCCGGCAGGTTTTTTGCGTTTTGGCGAACAGGCGACAAAGCTTTTTTTGTCGATTGGACGGCCAGAGCATCTGATGCCGGTCGATTTTGCGCGGTATTTTGCCGATTATTACGGACAGATGAATAGCTTTGATGAAAAAAAGATTGATGCTTTGTTGGCTAAGCCGCGTGAATTGTGTTTTGGAGAGGCTGCCCAGGCTTTTAGTCTGATTGATGACAGCGAGATGGCGAGTGTGATTGTGCCTTATGCGGGTGCGAGCGGACGAAATCCCGAGGGAGATATCAGCTTGCTGAAGAATGGAGGCTTGTCCAGAGCGCTTCGGCGGCGGCTGCAACGTTTTACAGTTTCGTTGTATAACCGTGAAGTGCACGAATTACTTTTAAAAGAGGTGGTCAGCGAGCCAGAGCCGGGTTTTTACGTGCTGGATGTGCCGCAGTATTACAGTGAAGAAACGGGGATGGCCGTGGAAGATCCGGTAATTTCACCTAAAGATACAATTTGGGGTGTTTGAACGCATCATCATGGCATGTTCAATGTGGCGTTTAATGCAATGAAGTTTTTAATATGGTTCCTGTTTAGTAAGTACCTTGCATTCAACCATCCATTCATGCTGTTCGTTGCTGGTTTTTCCTGGCAGGATGGATTGCTGTTATCAGTTAATCATGTGTGGAATCATTGCCGATGATGTGTTTTGAGTTGGCTTGCCTGATTCTTGCATTGGGCGTTATGCTTGAAGTAGTAATAAAAATAAAGTGAATTGAAAAGAGGGTTGCTCAAAGAAAAACAGTTTTTGCAAAGGGAACAAAATTTATGAAAGCTTCTCTTAATGGAGAACATAGCTATTGTGACATTGGATTTTGTCCAGTTTTTCATAATAGGGTTGATTGAATAACAATTTTTACATGGTTGTGCGGCATAAGCTGAGCGGAAATGGAGATGGTTTTTTTCAAGGATGGCATCTTATTCAGTAGTATTCCGATAATGGGGAAACGATAGATTGGGGAGATGATGATGGAACATAAAACAAATCCGGTTATTTGGTTCGAGATTTATGTGGACGATATGAGCCGCGCCAGGAAATTTTATGAAACGGTTTTGTCCGTTACGTTGCAAAATCTGACAACCGATAAGTCCGATATGATGGATTATTTTATGTTCCCTTGGGAGGAAAAGGCGGCTGGTTCTTCAGGCGCATTGGTAAAGATGAAAGAGGTCAGCCCTGGGGGGAACGGTACCATGGTTTATTTCGCATCCGAGGATTGCGAAAAGGAACAGAACCGGGTTTCTGCTGCCGGCGGCGAGGTGTTAAAACCGAAATTTCCAATCGGCGAGCACGGCTTTATTTCGATATGCAGGGATACGGAAGGCAATGTTTTCGGATTGCATTCGATGAAGTGATAGATGCGTTTTTAACGGCATGACGGCATGGTTAAACAGGCCGGTTTATGAATGGGTTGCATAAACCAGAGGCGTTAATCATGTTTGTATTTGGGGTTTTGCCCGCGCGAGGTGAGGTGCGGTCTTCACGGTTGATCGTTATGGTTGCCGGTAAGTTGTTTTAATCCACGTACTCGTGAAGGGGGTGGCTTTGGCGTAGCCGGATGGATTTATCCGGAAAGAACTGGCGCTTTCATCTTAGGCTGAACCGAAGAGGCGAATGCGACGCCCCGCCAGGATGTTATGCGATAGATGCGGCTAGTTCATCCAAAAGCGCCTGCATCTTGCCGATGACAGGGAGGCCGGACAAGCCGTATTCCTCAGCCAGTAAAGCCATATCAGGCATTGCCAGGCATGTTGCGCCTTTTTCATCTTCCCAAATCGCCATTCGCAGGGGCAGTTCAAAGGCGATGCTTTGGTTTTCCTGCATCAGGAGCGTTCCCACAGCAGGCGCGCCAAAAACCAGTACCTGGGTTTGCCGCAGTTTCAGATTGGCCCCTTGCGCGTTTTTTTGGTGGTCAAATTTTGCGAAAATGGGGATAGCCCTTTTTTCAAGCTCTTTTTCAAGCATGGCCACTGCCGTTGCGACATCGGTTTGACGTTCGTATATCCGTGTAGAGGGATTCGTTTTGTGAGTTGCCATTGTCGTATCCTTATTGCTTTCCAAGTTTTTTAAGTCCGACCGCTTGCCGTTTCATGTTTATCCGTGCTTCATCATAATAAATAGCGTGTGTTTGTAAAGTCCTTTTTTGCAGGCCAGTTATTCGTGAAAATTGCCGGTGAGTGTCTGGTGACGTACCGGGACATTTGCCTGGGATTGCGTTTTTAGGCTGGCCCGGGTTGCCGATTTTAAGCATGTCGGTCTTGCAAGGTCGGCGGCACGGAATATCAGAAACATTATGTTCTGATGAAAAAAAGCGTCGGCTGATGTATTTCAACAAAAGGAGATGCTTATGAATATTTCATTTGACAAAGACATTGTGTACGATGAGGCGCATGCGCTGAAACTGGATATTTACCGGCCGGAGAAGATGAACGGTTATGGCGTTATTGATATTCACGGCGGCGGATGGTTTCAGGGGGATAAATCGAAAGATGAAGATTGGGCGCGGCTGTTTGCGGAAAAAGGGTATCTTGTCATCGTTCCCAATTACCGCATGGCGCCCGACTTCAGGTTTCCGGCAGCGCGGGATGACGTCATAAAAGCGTACGACTGGCTGCGCGGCGGGCCATTTGCCTTAAAAGGGATCGCGGCTGTCGGCTCGTCTGCCGGAGGAAACCTGGCCATTGAACTGGCTTTGGCCAGAGGGATTCCGGCTGTGTCATGGTCTGGCATGATTGATGTGGATCATTTCATGAAAGTTTATGCGGATCTTGCGCCGGTAAAAAACACATTGCAAAATGCAGATAAACTGGCAAGCCACCAAATCGATCAAGGTGGTCCCGATAATGCCTACTACAAATGGACAGTCTTAAATTATGTCGGGGATGATGAAGAAAAACTCAAAGAAGCATCCGTCCTGCACAGGATAACGGCTACGGCAGGCCCCATGCTGCTTATCAATTCAATGAATGAGTTTTCGCCAACGGACGCTGTTATTCGTCTGGAGCAGGAGTTGGTTTCCAAAGGTGTTCCTGTCGTGACCAAACTCATTTCAGGCAGCCGGCATGCAAAGGGCTACCTGCCCCAGGCTCAGCCTTATACCTATCTCTTTCTTGAGGAGTTTTTGGGTGAAGCAACCGTCATCATATAACGGGTAGCGGCTCATTTTGTTGTCAGACGAGGAAGGCGGAGTTTTGGGTAGCGGGGCTGACAATTCTTCAGGATGGAGGAATTGGACGCAGGAGCGAATCGACTGCGCCCGCAGGGCGAGTCACAGGATGTGCCGAGTCAGTACAAAGCAAGTCTGACGATGGATCACGGAAAAAAGGGCCATTACCATATAACACCCTCGGGTTTCAATCTACATACCCGCGAAGGGTGCGATCTTTCTGGAAGTGTGAGCGGGCAAGCTTTGGATCGTTTCAACCCACGCACCCGCGAAGGGTGCGACT
>Ga0082212_10000682_pt1 | contig 47796 bp, 31 predicted proteins | sample TergutNt197P3_FD_71548 | JGI IMG/M metagenome (GOLD analysis project Ga0082212, IMG submission 71548) | Neocapritermes taracua P3 segment gut microbial communities from Petit-Saut dam, French Guiana - Nt197 P3 | ecosystem: Host-associated > Arthropoda: Insects > Digestive system > Gut ... | reverse complement strand
GGCGGACCGGGAGCCGTTCCGGGAGCGCAGGGCTTGCCGGGAGCGCGAGGTTTGCCGGGAGCGCAGGGCTTCCGCCCTGCATCTATCATTTGGCAGGGCGGAAGCCCTGCGCTCCCGGCATCATGCAAGGCGGAAGCCTTGCGCTCCCGGCATTGGCGGCCGCGCTGCTGCTGGCGCTGCCGCTGGCGGCGCAGGTTCGGGTGGAGGTGCCGCCGCCCGCCCATGCGGACGGGGAGGCGTGGGCGGGGGGGGCGCTGCCCGCGATGCCTGCGGAGGCGCGGTCGCTGAGGGTCACGCTGGAGCTGCGGGGCGCGTCGGCGGCGAACGGGGCGGAGGCGGTGCTGGGCGCGGAGCCGGGGGCGGGCGGCCCGGGCCCGGACGGGACGGCGGCGGCCTTCGGGTGGGACCGCGGGGAGTGGTTCGTGCTGGGGGGCGGGCTGCGGCGGCGCTTCGCGGCGGCGGCGGGGGGGCCGGGCGCGGGCGGGCGCAGGGCGCTGACGCTGCGGGTGCGGCTGGGGGCTTCCGGCGCGCCCGCGGGCGCGTGGCTCGAGGAGGGCGGGCGGCCGGTTGACTTCGGCATGGCGCAGGGGGAGCTGGCGGGGTGGCTGGGGGCGCTGCCCCCGGTCGGGCTGTGGGCGGCCGCGCGCGGCGGGGCGGAGGGGGTGTCCGTGACGGCGGGGTGGTCCGCGGACGGGACGGGGATCATCCTGAGGTGAGGGGGGCGGCCATGAGAGACGATCGTGAAGCTGGTGTTGGCGCGGGCCTGAAGGCGGGGCGCGAGATGAACCTCGGGGCGGATACCGGGATGCGTGCCGGGGGGGGTGTTGGCGCGGGGCGTGACGCGGGTGTCGGGTCGGGCATTGAGGCGGGCGAGGAGGCGCGGGGGCCCGTCTGGGTCCGGGGGAGGCCGCTGTTCGCCGGCCCGGAGTGGGAGGTGCTGGACCGCGCCCTGCTGTGGATGCTCGGGCCCCCGGCGGCGTTCGCGGGGCTGATGGCGGAGCTCGACCGCCTGGACTCCCCGGCGGTGTCCGCCGCCGCCTTCTGCGCATTGGGCGCGGCGCTGCTGGGGCTGGCCGCGTGGCGGGGCGCGCGGACGTTCGCCCGTGTCTGGCGGGGGGAGCAGGGGGTCTTCGCGTGCGCCTTCCTCGCGGTGATGACAGCCCTGCTGGGGAGCGGCGTCGGGAAGCGCGCCGTGCAGCGGACGCCGGGGTCGGTGGCGGAGCTGGAGGGGCGGGCGCAGGACGCGTACGACCGCGGCCGCGCGGGGGGGTTCAGGCCGGAGGGCGCGCGGCCGCTGCCGGCGGGCCAGTGGACGAACGAGCCGCCGGGCGCGGCGGGGCACGCGCGGTGGGAGGCCTACGGCGTCTCCGCCGACAGCTTCCACATGGCGGCGGGGGCGTGGTCGTTCCCCGTGCGCGGCGTGCCCGTCGAGGGGGTCCACGTCTCGGCCAACGGCACGCTGGGGCTCGACCGCGGCCCGGGCCGCGCCGTCGCGGACAACACGCTGCGCGTCCTCGGCGGGCCCGCGGGGCTCGTGCCGCAGATGGGCGGGCGGTTCTGGTGGCACGCCACCGCGAGCAACACCGTGGTGTTCACGCACGCGGGCGTGTTCCTGATGCGCGACCCCGCGTACCCCGCGGCGCTCCAGACCGAGCTCTTCCCGTCCGGCGACTGGGCGTTCCGCTACGCGCTGCTCGACCCGCTCGCGGACTACTCGGGCATCCTGACCAATTTCACCGTGGGCTCCGTGCTCGGCGGCGTGGCCAACGAGTGGCCGCTCGGCGGCGGGGGCGGCGGGGACGGCGGAAGGGGGCAAGGAGACGGCGGGGAGGGCGGCGAAGGCCCGCCGCCCATCCTCGGGATCCTGCTCGCCAACCCCGGCGGCGTGGAGATCCGCTTCGAGGGGCCCGGCGACCCGCGGCCCGCGATCGACCCCACGAACGTGTGCTTCCACAGCATGAGCCCGCACACGTTCACGCTCACGGGCACCAACGGGTTCGACGGCGTTGTCACATGGCAATACGGCGGCCAGCGTTTCGAGGGCAACCCCCTTCGCCTCGTCCCCGACTTCGTCGGCAAGACCAACGCGCTGGAGGTCACGTTCACGGTCGGCGGCAGAACCTTCACCACCAACGCCGCGCCGCTCTGGTACTGCACGGCCACACCCACCAACGCGCCCGCGGGCGGCGGCGCACCGGAGGGGGGGTACTGCCACACCTGCTGCGTCTGGCGAACAGACACCAACGGCTGCCCCCACGTGGAGGGGGAAGAGGGGCTGCCCGGAGGGGGCGGCGGCGGCACGGGCGAGCCCGAGCCGTTCGCGTCCTATAAGGAGCGCGGGCTTGTCCCCGAGTATTGCGTGCGGCTTGTGCCGATCAAGGAACGGCTTGTGCGCTTCTACCCGCACGGCGGCCCGGGCGGGGGCATGTGCTGCCCCTGCCCTGCCCACGCCGCGCACCACGCCAGCCCGGCCACGCTAATCCGGCTCACTTCCCACATAAAGCTTTATGTCCAGGACGCCAGCGGCGGGCTCCAGCCCCTCGCCGTCGGGGGCGAGGTCCCGGCCGGCCAGGCGGTTTACGTCGCCGGGGATGTCGCGTGCGGATCCCGCCCGTGGGTCGCGCGCGCCGTGTTCGAGTGGACGGAGGGCAATGAGACCGTCGCGCAGACCAACGCCTTCACGACCATGGGCGTGGACTTGCTGGCGGACTTCGACCGCGACGGCTCGGTCGGCACCAACGACATCATCAGGAGCGTCCGCCTCTCGCCGCCGGGGCTGCCCGTGCCCGCCCAGGACCTCATCAACACGCGGCGCGTCGAGCTCGACGCCTTCGTGAGGCTGGGCGGGGACTTCGTGCTCTCGCTGGAGGCGGTCGGCGCCAGCGTCCCGTGGCACACCAACGTCTCCCAGCGCGTCCGCGTGCTGAACCCGGACGGTTCGGTGCTGCTGGTGCCGGGGCAGGCCGCCACCAACAACCTGCCGGGCCACGTCATTGTTGAGGCGCTCGCGCCCGGCGAGGCCCGCCTGGACTATGCGTTCCACGGCAACGCCGCCGCCAGCAACCTCACCTGCTCGGCCTCGCTCCCCGTCACCTCCGTGGGCATCGAGTGCGAGCCGGTGTCGATCGAGGCAGACCCCGGTGCTTCCCTTTACAACCCCTGCGGCGTCCCCCTCGGCGGCACGGCCGCTTTCAAGCTGCGCGTCCTGCCCGAGTCGTTCCCCGACGGCATGGTCACATGGGCGGACAGCATGGGGCGCGTCTCGTTCCCCGCCGGCAACACGGGCCGCGAGGTCACCGCGCAGGGCGTGGCGGCGGGCGACTTCTGGCTCTCCGCGCAGATCGAGGGCGCCACCTCCGCCAGCTGGAACCCCTACATCCTCGGCAAGGTCCTGGCCCCGACGACCAACCAGCTCCACTTCTACGTCATCTGCGACGCGAGCGGCGCCCCCTCCGTCACCGAGGACACGATTGACGCCTGGGTCGCCGAGGCCAACCGCATCTACAGGCAGGCGGCCATGACGTTCGTCAAGGCGAGCGTCACGCGCGTCGAGCGGCCAGACTGGCTTAACATCACGAGCTATTATCAGCTTTTCCAAATGTTCCGGCATGCCAAAGAGACCGGCGGGCTGGAGGTGTACTGCGTGTCCTCGCTGTTCGGCGGTCGGGCCAGCGGGATAAACTTGGCGGGCGGGATGGCGGTGGAGGCCGGCGCGAAAAAGTTCGTGCTGGCGCACGAGATCGGCCACGCCTGCGGGCTGAGCGACATTGCCGAGCTGTTCTTGGGGTACGGGCGGATCACGCAGGAGTCGGCCGGGTGGCTGAACTGGGGCGGCGGGGGCGGCGGCACGGGGTATTACCCCCGGGCGCTGACCCACAGGGCGTTCGTGCGCCGCCTGCTGATGTACTACTCCATAGACCGGGACGACGCGGCGGTGGCGATTCCGCTGGGGGACATCATGGGCAACACCGTTAATTTTAACGGGCCCGAGAACGAGCTGGGCTCCATCAGGGTCGGGCTGGACGCAATGGATCGCAACCCCCGGCACAAGTAGCCGGGACAACAGGAAAGGAGAAAAGTATGGACATGAAGAGTATAGGACTATGTGTGTGTATAACGACGCTGTGCTTGGTGGCACCGCATCTTCCTGCTTCGCATAGCCCGATAATCAGGGACTGGAAGGGGTTCTATGATGTGCTTCTGGCGCAAAAAATCAAGAGCAGCCGGGAGGATTTCAAGGACGCGGAAAAGCTGAAGGCGTATCTCAAGGATTTCTTCGTTGAATGGGATGTTTACGGCGATTTCCCCTTGGACTTCAAGCGGCATCTCGCTGTGAGCGACGAGGTCATGCGGGACGCGCTGATGGGCTTCGTCCGCGAGTCCGCCGCAAAGATAGGGTGGGCTAAAGGTCGGTCACAATTGGGTGACTCAGATGAAGTTTCCGAAGCAATGGGACTCATGTACTTTGCGCTCAGGTGGATGTGCGCCTGCACGGACGGGGACACGAAGAAACTGCTGCGGGACGTCGCCATGGACAGCGCGAAGGCCAAGGAATACCGCGGGTCTGCAGCTGCGGCGTACCTGCGCCGTGCCGACGCGCAGGACGCGCAGGGGTTCCTCGCCGCCCTCCTCGCGGATGACGCCAAGCTGCCGCCTGACCACAGGCGGGAGATCAGGTTCGAAATAGAATGGATGCTCAGGGAGACGAAGGTCGAGGGACCGAAGCGCGAGGCGATTGACGCCGCCCTCAACACGATGAAGGCGCGCGAGCCGAAAGAGTAAGTCCGCCAGCCCCCGACACAAGTAGCCGGGACAACCGGAAAGGAGAAAAGTATGGACATGAAGAGTATGGGACTATGTGTGTGTGTGACGACGCTGTGCCTGACGGCATCGCGTCTTTCCGCTTCGCTTAACCTGACGGTTAAGGATTGGAAGGATTACCAGAGTATACTTTTGTCGCAAAAAATCAAGGGGCTTGAAGAGGATTTCAAGGACGCGGGGAAATTGAAAGCGTACCTCAAGGACTTTTTTATGGAATGGTATCCGTACGATAATTTCGCCCTGGATTTCAAGCGGGGCATCCCCGTGAGCGACGAGGTCATGCGGGACGCGCTGACAGGGCTCCTCCGCGAGTCCGCCGCAAAGGTGGGGTGGGACAGATTCAACACTCTATTAGGCGACTCTCTGGAGGATTCTGATGCGCGGAGAATGATGTGCCATGCGCTCGGGTGGATGTGCGCCTGCACGGACGGGGACACGAAGAAACTGCTGCGGGACGTCGCCATGGACAGCGCGAAGGACACGGCATACCGCGGGTCTGCAGTAATAGCGTACCTGCGCCGCGCCGACGCGCAGGACGCGCAAGACTTCCTCGCCGCCCTCCTCGCGGATGAGGCCAGGCTGCCAGCCGACCACGGGAAAAAGATTCGGTTCGCAATCGAGAGGATGCTCAAAGAGACGAAGGTCGAGGGGCCGAAGCGCGAGGCGATTGACGCTGCCCTCAACACGATGAAGGCGCGCGAGCCGAAAGAGTAAGTCCGCCAACCCCCGGCACAAGTAGCCGAGACAACAGGAAAGGAGAAGGGTATGGACATGAAGAGTATAAGACTGTGCGCGTGCGCGACGGCGCTGTGCCTGACGGCATCGCGCCTGACAGCTTCGTATAGCCCTATAATCAGGGACTGGAAGGATTACAGGGAGGAGTTTTCGACTCAGCAATTCAAGAGCCTTGAGGAGGATTTCAAGGACGCGGGGAAGCTGAAGGCCTACCTCAAGGATTTCTTTTTCGAAAGGGCCCCTTACGGCGATTTCCCCTTGGACTTCAAGCGGCATCTCGCTGTGAGCGACGAGGTCATGCGGGACACGCTGATGGGCTTCGTCCGCGAGTCCGCCGCAAAGATAGGGTGGAACAGAGGGAAGTACCAATCGGGTGACTCAGATGAAGTTTCCGAAGCGCGGTGGTTAATCTACCATGCGCTCAAATGGATGTGCGTCTGCACGGACGGGGAGACGAAGAAACTGCTGCGGGACGTCGCCATGGACAGCGCGAAATCCAAGGAATACCGCGGGTCTGCAGCTGTGGCATACCTGCGCCGCGCCGACGCGCAGGACGCGCAGGGGTTCCTGGCCGCCCTCCTCGCGGATGACGCCAAGCTGCCGCCTGACCACAGGCGGGAGGTCAGGTTCGAAATAGAAAGGATGCTCAGGAAGACGAAGGTCGAGGGACCGAAGCGCGAGGCGATTGACGCTGCCCTCAACACGATGAAGGCGCGCGAGCCGAAAGAGTAAAAGCGAGCGGGCTTGCCGTCCATGGGAAAGGGCAGGTCCAGCCTGTCCTGCTGTCTCATCGCCCCTTCATCGGTCATCCCGTTGTCGGTCGGGAGCGCAGGGCTTTCCGGGAGCGCAGGGCTTCCGCCCTGCATTTGTCATTTGGCAAGGCGGAAGCCTTGCGCCCCCGGCGTCATGCAAGGCGGAAGCCTTGCGCTCCCGGCGTTGCAGGGCGGAAGCCCTGCGCTCCCGGCGCCTTGGGGTGGTTCATTTAATATTGCAATTTGCGCAATTTGCAAATTTCCATTTTCCGCTTGACATCCTAACCTTTTTGAGATTATTATTATGGTAATCTAAATGGTGTGTTGCCTGTGAAGGCTGATGTTAACTGGAGGTTGTCAAATGAAGAAATGGAGTTGTGTGGTCAAGGCGGCGAGCGTCGCCGCGTGTGGTGTCCTTTTCGCGTCCAATGCAGTCGCTGCGGACCGCACATGGACAGGTCTGGGCGGTGACGGCGAATGGCAGACGGCCGAGAACTGGTCGGACAACGCTGTCCCCAGCGGCACGGGGGATGTCGCCATCTTTGATGGTATGGCCGTCACGGTCGAGGTCTCCAACAACCACTCCATCAAAACCATCCGCTCCGTCAACGGCGCGGACGTGACGATCAACATCGCCGACGGCGTGAGGTTCACCATCGACAACTCGGGCGCAGAGGGCCTTGGCGCGAACGGCGGCGACATCACCATCAACGGGCCGGGCAAGCTGGGCATGACTACGCGCGGCGGGCTGGATCACCTCGACCACGGCGCGGACAGGGGTTCCACGCTCGCCATCTACGCCGAGATTGTGGACAGCAACGGCGGCACCGCAACGGGCTTCGAGACGTGGCGCTCCGCCGCCACGACCCCGGGCGGCACGGTCATCCTGGGCTGCCCGACCAATGCGTTCACGATGGACATGAACGCGGCGCAGAACCACACCATCATCGCGCATAAGCTCGCGCCCGCAGGGCAGCCCTCCTGCTTCGGGGCCATCTCCGCCATCCAGCCGAACAGGAACACCGTCATCCGCTACACGGGCACGGGCGACACCGCAGGCTACGCATTCCGCCTGAACGGGGGCGACGCGAACTTCGGCTACGGCGCGGGCATCGAGCACGCCGGCACGGGCCCGCTCATCTGGACGGGCGACATCTACGGCGTCCAGAACAACACCCAGTTCCTCACCCTCTCGGGCGACTCCGCCTACCCCGCCTCCATCACGGGCAACATCTACGACAACAACGGCACCGTCGGCATCACCAAGAACGGCAGCGGCACGTGGGTGCTGGCGGGCAACAATTCCTTCACGGGCAACCTCACGGTCAACGGGGGCGCGCTCGGCCTCGACTCCCCCACCGCCGCTGGCGACGCGGCGCAGATCGCGATGGCGGGCGGCACGACCCTCTCGGTCAACCCGTCGGGCGCGGCCGGTTTCGTCACGGCGCTCCAGCCCATCTCCGTGGCGGGCGCGTGCACGATCGACCTGAACCCCTCGGGCGCGGATAATTTCGATGTCACGTTCGCGTCGGTCTCCGCGCCCGACGGCTTCACCCTCGCCGTCGCGGATGCCCCGAACGCCTCGACTGTGACCATCAGCGTCTTGAGCGCAACCACCGTCAACGTCATCGCGCCCAGCGCGGGGACGGCGGTCAACCGCATCTTCATCGCGAACCTTTCGGCAGGGGCCCTTCATGCCGCGTTCACGCTCAACGGCGGCCCCGCGCAGTACGACCTTACGGACGGGCTGAAGCCCCTGAGCCTCTTCCAGCAGGGCATCGCGGTCAAGGGCGGCACCCTGCCCGACGGCCCGACCACGCAGGCGCTCATCAACCTGGCAGCCGTGAGCCAGAACCCCATCCAGTTCACGGATCTGACCTCGCTCTTCAGCCTCACGATGGACTTCTCGGGCGACGACGCGACGGTTGACACCTCCGGGAAGACCCTCCTCGCCAACGAGCTCGCCATCAACGCGGGCAAGGGTGCGCTGACCCTCGGCGTGGCCCCGCAGGATGGCGCGCTCCTGCCGCTGGGTTTCACTCCCCTCCCTGCGCCCGTCATCCCCGGCAATGCGGCGATCTCGAGCCTGAACCCGCTCATCTGGTGGGATCCCTCCGACGCGGGGACCGTGACCATCCGCGCCGGGCACATCTCCCAAATCCTCAACAAGGGCACGTCCGCCGCCACGCATAACGCGGTCGTCTCGCGCGACGGCCACACGGCCCCGCCCTACGCCACGGGCAAGGACTCGCACAGCGCCCTGCCCATGGTCTGGATCAACGCCAACACCCACAGCCTCGACAGCGCCAACAACACGGGCATCTCGGGCAACAGCGAGCGCACCCTCATCGCGGTGGTGAGTTACGCCTCCGGGGCGGAGAACAACGTCTCCATGGGCGTGAATCAGGACCGCCGCGACTTCTCCATCCGCATGGGCGTGAACGTGAGCGGCGTGCTGAACGTCCGCTTCAACACGTGGAACGGCGACAAGGACATTGTCGCGCCACCCGCCGCGACGCCCGCCGTGCTCTCCTTCTGGAACAACGCGGAGAACAGCGGCAACAGCTGGCTCGGGGCCGCGCTGGACGGCGCCCTTGCGGAACCGTGGGAGGCCAACGCCAACAACCTCTCCACGGACAACACCAAGCTCCGCCTCGGCTACACCGACAACGCGGGCAACCCCGGCCGCGGGCAGATCGGCGAGGTGCTCCTCTTCGACCGCACCCTCACCGACCAAGAGCGCGAGACCGTCGAGGCCTACCTCATGGACAAGTGGCTCCAGCCGAAGTTCGCGCTGGCCACGCCGGAGTCCGGCACAGTCGTCCTGCGCAACGACAGCACCGCCGACCTCACCGTCAACGCCGCCATCGCCGAACCGACCGCAGAGAGCACGATTTCGCTGGTTAAGCGCGGCACGGGCAACGTCACCCTCGCGGGCGGGACCGTCCTCTCCGGTCTCGTGCAGATCAGCGAGGGCGCGCTCACCGTGGACACGCCCGCGCCCCTGCTCGACACCTTCGCGAACGTCATCGCAGGAACGGGCAAACTGGTCAAGGACGGAACCGGCACGCTGTTCCTGCCGTCCACCGCCAACAACCTCTACACCGGCGGCACGGACATCCTCGACGGCATCCTGAAGGTCGGCCACCGTTACGCGCTCGGCTCGGGCGACGTGACCATCGCCGACGGCGCAACGCTCGACATCGGCGGCGCCACCGCCGCCGACAGCGTCGTCATCAACAACCGCATCACCGTCTCCGGCGCGGGCAAGGACGGCCTGGGCGCCATCGTCAACAACGGCGCCGTGCAGCAGCGCTATGCCTTCCAGAACACCACCATCACGATGGCGGGCCCAACCACCATCGGCGGCAATGGCACGCCGCGCTGGGATATCGTCGGGATGGACACCACCCTCGACATGAACGGGCACGCGCTCACCAAGGTCGGCGTGGCGGACTTCCGCATCTCCCCCGCCAACGTCATCAACGCCCCCGAGGGGCTGGCGCTCGACATCCGGCAGGGGACGCTCGGCATCGAGTCCGGGACCATCATGCACCCGAACGACAGCCTCCGCGAAATCCACATCGGCGGCAGCGGCCGCTTCGGGCTGTACATGACCTCAATCCCGCTCAACTGGCCCATCACCTCCATCGGCGACGGCGCACAGATATGGACCTATGGCGGCAACGAGAACACCAACCTCAATATGCTCGCGGGCGACATCTACCTGAACGACGGCGCCACGCTCCACCTCACGGCGGACGGCGCCGTGCGCAACAAAAACCTCCTCGGTCAGATCACCGGCCCCGGCAACATCCGCGCCCGCGACCAGGGCGTCCGCACCATGAGCCTGCTCTCGCACCCCAACAACACGTTCGAGGGCAACGTCACCGTGGCCAACCACGTCCTGGGCCTGCGCCACCCCGGCAGCCTGCCCGACCTCAACAAGCTGACGCTCGAGGGCAGCGGCTGCGTGCGCGTCTTCATGGGCGGCCCCGGCGAATGGGAGAGCGCCGACGTGGCCGCGCTCGTCAACCGGCCCGGCCTCTACACGGCGGGCGACCGCCGCTTCCAGGTCCACGTTGACCTCGGCCAGACCGCCACCCTCTCCGACCCCCTCGCCTACACCGGGACGTTCGACAAGAACGGCCAAGGCACGCTCGTCATCGAATCGGACGTGACGCTCACCGCCTCCTCGCGCATGAACAACGGCACCATCCGCCTCACGGGCAACGCGGTGTGGAACTCCGGCCGCGAGAATATGTACACCTCCGACTACACGGTCAACGACGGCACGGGCACCCCGTTCTGCACCTTCACCATCGAGGACCACGCGCAATACATCAGCCCCGACAGCGGCTACAACACCGGCGGCGGCACCCCCTCCCTCCGCGCCGCGCACAACGGCGGCAAGGCCGTCATCGAGTTGAAGGACAACGCCTACGTCGAGTCCGGCATCATGGTCGGCGGCTGGGAGAACGCCAATGACGCCACCACCGCCCACGGCGCGGTCTATCAGTCCGGCGACAGCGAATGGCGCTGCACCAGCGGCGCGGCCAACGACGGGCGCATCGGCCGCTGGGGCTACGGCTACTACCAGCTCGACAGCGGCACCTTCTCCATCAAGGGCTGGTCGCACCTCGGCGGCATCAACAACGCCACCAGCGTCGGCATCCTCCGCCAGACGGGCGGCACGTTCGCGTTCAACGGCAAGCGCTACGCCGCGCCCGAGAACAACGGTGACCTCGGCGACTCCTACGCCGGATGCTTCGGCCTGAGCCGCGGCGGCGTGGGCGTCCTGCATCTCGAGGGCGGCGCCTTCACGCACTACGGCGAGCTGCTCATCCTCGACCCCAACGACGGCGGCAGCGGAACCGCCACGGCAGGCACCGGCATCATGACCGTGGACGGCACGGCGGACGCGGTCATCGACCGCCAGATCGAGATCGGCAACCGCCCCGGCGGCTTCGCCGCGCTCAGCCTTAACGGCGGCAAACTCACCACCACCCACATTTACCGCAGGTACCCGGAGACCCCCTCCACCGTCGCCATCAGTTTCAACGGCGGCACCCTCAGCGTCACCAACAACGCGGACAGCGCCGACCTCTTCGTGCTGGAGGCCGGCTCGCCCGACCTCGCCATCAACGTCTATGAGGGCGGCGCGACCATCGACATCGGCGAGGGCATCACGCGCGACCTCAGCGTCCCGCTCGCGTCCCCCTACGGGTTCGGCGTCTCCGTCATCGCCGCCAGCGGCGGCTCCGGCTACATCGCCCCGCCGCACGTCAGCATCACCGGCGGCGGCGGCTCCGGCGCGACCGCCATCGCGCGCATCGACCGCGGCACCGACGGCAACGGTTACCTCACGGGCATCGAGATCACCAGCCCCGGCAGCGGCTACACCTCCACCCCCTCCGTCACCCTCGTGGGCGGCGGCGGCGGCGGCGTCACGCTCAGCGCAGCCGTCATCACGCCGAACCCCTCTGGGGGCGGCTTCACCAAGACCGGGCCCGGCGCGCTCACCCTGAGCGCCCCCAACACCTACACCGGCCCCACGCGCGTCAACGGCGGCACGCTCATCCTCAACCGCCCTGACGCCATCCATCCCCGCTCCGCCATCATCATCGGCGACGGCACCCTCGACCTCAACGGCCACACCATCACCAACGTCAGCCTCGCCCTCACCGGTTCCGGCGGCATCGTCAACGGCACCGTCGTCACCGCCTCCGCCGTCAAGACCGGCCCCGGCGCCTCGACGCTCGATGCGGGCATCGTGCTCATCGCCGTTGAAACGGGCTTTGCCCCCGGCATGTGGGAAGGCCGCCTCTCCGGCCGCCTCAACCGCGCCGCCGCCAACCCCTGCACCGCCGTCGAGCTCACCACCACCGCCGCCAACGGCTACCTCGCAAACGCCGGCGAGATCAACGGCAAATACTGGCCCGACAACTCCACGTGGATTTACTCCGGGTACATCTGGAACCCCTCCGAGTCCGAAGAGACCTGGACCTTCGCCAAGAGTTTCGACGACGACGTCCTGCTGACCATCGACGGCGAGTGGTACATCGACCACCCCACCCACAACCAGATTTTCAAGACCAACGTCGTCGTCTCCCCCGGCCCGCATCCCATCGAGATACGCTTCGGCCAGGGCGGCGGCGGCGTCGGCGCCGTCCAGCAGGGCTGGTGGCAGACCCGCGCCTTCGGCCTCGGCGTGGACTACCTCGGCCGCGGTGCGGACGTGTTCGCCAACTACGTCCCCCTCGGCGACCCCGGCGACGGCTCGCGCCTCACCCTCTTCGACATCCCTGACTTCGCCGAACCGGACGGCCTCATCCGCGTCGAGGAGGGGACGCTCGTCCTGCCCGGCACGGATCCCGGCGCACTCTCCGGCATGACCGTCACCGTCGCCGACGGCGCGGTCCTCGACCTCGGCGGCGCCCCCCACAACGGGCTCACCGTCACCGGCCCCGGCACTGTCCAGAACGGCGCCGCGGGCAGCGCCAACGGCACCATCCTCACCCCCGGCGGCGACGACCGCACCGCCACCATGGGCGTGAGCGGCGCGCTCAACGGCATGACCTACCGCGTCACCATCCACGACCCGCCCATCCCCATCTACATCACGCCCTTCACCCCCGGCCTGTATGAGGGGCGCGTCTCCCAAGGCGGGGGCAATGTTGACCGTTCCCAGCCAAACCCCCGCGAGTGCATCGAGATGACCTACACCGCCGCCAACGGCTGGAGCACCGGCGACAACGTGTACATCAACGGGAAACTGTGGCCCTTCTACACCACCTACATCTACACCGGCTACCTCTGGAGCCACGCCGAGACAAACGAGACATGGACCTTCGCCAAGAGTTTCGACGACCACCTCATCCTGACCGTCAACGGCGTGCAGTACATGGACCACGGCGCCTACAACGCGGTTGCGAAGGTCCAGGTCCTGATCAACCCCGGCCCCAACGCGATCGAGATGCGCTTCGGGCAGGGCAACGGCGGTGTCGGCGCGATGAAACAGACCACCCCCGGGAACGAATGGTGGACCGACGACACCATGGCCCTCGGCGTGGACAAGCTCGGGCGCAACGAGAACGTCATGGCAAACTACGAGCTCCTCGAAGACCCCGGCGACGGCTCCGTCTTCACCCTCGAGGGCGAGGTCCCGCCCCCCGTCCCCGGCGACAACGGGATGAGCGACCTCCTCGTCTCCGCAGAGACGCTCGACCTCACCGGCCTGACGATCGTCCCCTCCGACGTGATCTCTGACGCGCCCCCCGGCAACAAATACCTCATCGCCACTGCCGCCGGGTTCACGGGCGTGCCCGTGGTTAGCGGCTTCACCGGCGGCCGCAAGTGGCAGATCCGCAAAGACGGCGGCAACCTCTGGCTCACCACCCAAGGCGGCACGGTACTTATCTTGCGATAAGAATGGGGACGGCGGAACTACAGGACTGCGGGACGGGCTCATTTGCCGCAGTCCCGCAGTCTTCATTGTCCCGGCCTGTTTCGTTGCCCCGTCATCCTTCGCTTGGCCGCAATTTCGGCCGACCCCCGAAAAACGTTTTTTCCGCGCAATGCGGCTTGACACCATTACCTCTTTGAGGATAACATAATGTGAATGTGTGAATAGTATTGAATGATATCCAGTCCGTCGGGGCTGGTCTGAAACAGGAGGCAGGTCAATATGAAACGTTTAAGTGGTGGGATTCAATCGGTTGTAAAGGCGGCGGGCATCGCCGTATGTTCGGTTCTCGTTGTGTCCGTGTTCATGCCCCGCGCATTCGCGGCAGACCGCACATGGACAGGTCTGGGCGGCGACGGCAATTGGTTCACGGCCGCGAACTGGTCGGACAACGCGGTGCCTAACGGCACGGCGGATGTCGCCATCTTCGACGGGGTCACGGCCACGGTTGCCGTCAGCGCCAGCCACACCGTCAAGAGCATCTTTTCCATCAATGGCGCGGACGCGACCATCACCATCGCGGCCGGCGCGAGGTTCACCATCTCCAACGGGGGCGGCGCGGGCCTCGGCGCGGACGGCGGCAACCTCACCATCAACGGCCCCGGCCAGCTGGGGATGACCTCCGCGAGCGACACCAACCACCTCGACAACGGCGCGAACGCCGGAAGCACGCTCGCGATCCATGCCGAGATCGTCGATGCCAGCGGCGGGACTTCGACCGGGCTCGAGCTGTGGCGCACAGGCGGGTCGCCCAAGGCCGGCGACGTCATCCTGGGTTATGCGGGCAATGCCTTCGTGCGGGACATGAGCATCACCTACGGTCACACCGTTAGCGCGCACAAGCTCGCGCCCGCCGGGCAGCCCTCCTGCCTGGGCGCGATCAGCACCATCCGGCCGAGCAGAAACTCCGTCTTGCGCTACACGGGCACAGGCGACACCGCAGGCTACGCATTCCTCCTCAACGGCGGCGAGGCGGCCCTCGGCTACGGCGCCGGCATCGACCAGTCCGGAACAGGCCCGCTCACGTGGACGGGCCCCATCTACAACAGCAACAACTCGTCGCAGACGCTCACGCTCCTCGGCGACTCCGCCGCCCCCGCCTTCATCACCGGCCCCATCTACACCGGCACGGGGACGCTCGGCATCCGCAAGCACGGCGCCGGCACGTGGGTGCTGGCCGGGAGCAATTCCTTCACGGGCGTCATCGCCATCGATGCCGGGACACTCGGCTTCGACACCACCAACGCCGTCGGCAGCGCCGCGCAAATCACGATGGCCTCAGGCGCGGCCCTCGTGATCAACCCCTCCGCGACGGACGGCTTCATCACGGCTTTCCCGACCGTCCACGCGCACAGCGGCATCGCGCTCACGATCCACGACGCGCCGACGGTCTCCGAGGTGACGTTCGCAGGTTTAGCGGGCGGCCCCTTCGCCATCACTGCGCCCGGCGCCGGCACAGCCGTCAACCGCATCTTCATCGCGGGCTACCCCACAGGGCCCGTCGGCCCGTGGCTCACGCTCAACGGCAGCGCGGCCACCTATGACCCTGTGAACGGGCTGACCCCGGTGACCCTCACCACGCAGGGCGTCGCCACCAAGGGCGACACGCTCCCCAACGGCGCGATGATTCAGGCGGAAATCGACACCGTCGGCGCGGGCGGGCACATCCAGCTGCCCGCCAACCCCACCCGGCTCTTCAGCCTCACGCAGACCGTGCCGGGCGACGACGCGACGGTCGAGCTCAACGGCAAGACGCTCATGGTGAACGCGCTCGCCATCGCCGCCGGTGCGGACGCGCTCACCATCGGCGCCGCGCCGCAGGACGGCGCATTCATGCCGCTGCTTCAGGTCGCCACGCCGCCCGCCATCCCGGACAGCACGGTCATCTCGAACCTGAACCCGATCATCTGGTACGACCCCTCGGAGGCGGCGACCGTCACGCTCAGCGGCAACGCGGTCATCGGCCTCGCGAACAAAGGCACGCTCGGCGCGACGCACGACGCGGTGGTGCCGCCGAACTTTGCCGCACCCCTCTACGCCACGGGCGGCGCGTCCCACGCGGCACTGCCCATGCTTAAGCTCGCCGTGAACAATCAGGGGCTCCTGAGCGCGGCCTCAACGGGCATCTCCGGCACTGCCCCGCGCACGCTCATCGCCGTGCAGAGCAAAGAGCCCGGCACAGGGCCCGTGACCTCAATCGGCTCGGGATCCTCGGGCCGCGCCTTCGAGGTTTACTGCTACAGCGACACCGTCTTCCGCTTCGGGACGTTCAGCGGCGACCGCGACTTCACCGGCGCACAGTACGTGCCGATCCACACCCCCATCGTGGCATCCTTCGTCAGCGGCGTGAACGGGGTGCCGACGGATATGCTCTGCGTCCTGAACGGCACGGACATCCTGACCCACTCCCGCGCGTCCGGCTTCAACACGGCGGACACGCCGCTCAACCTCGGCCACCGCAACGCCGGCGCCTCCACCTGCCGCGGCCAGATCGGCGAGGTGCTGCTCTTCGATTACACCCTCACCGACCCCGAGCGCGAGGCGGTGGAGGCGTACCTCGTCGCCAAGTGGCGCCAGTCCGTCGCCGCGCAGGCGACGACGCTCTCCCTGCGCAACGACAGCGCCGCGCCCCTCACCGTCAACGCCACCCTCTCCCGCCTGCCCGGCGCCACCGTCTCGCTCATCAAGGATGGCCTCGGCGACGTGACCCTCGCGGGCGGCGCGACGCTCGTAGGCCCGACCGTCATTGCTGCGGGCGCGCTCACCGTCGCCACGCCCCCCGGCGTGTCCGACGCTTTCCACGCCCCGCTCTCCGGCGCGGGCAGGCTGGCCAAGGACGGCCCCGGCACCCTGCTCCTGCCGAACACGCCCGCGAACACTTACGCGGGCGGCACGGACATCCTCGGCGGCATCCTCAGTATCGGCAACAACGCCTCGCTCGGCACGGGCCCTGTGGCCATCGCCGACGGCGCGACGCTGGACGTCGGCGCCGGGCTGACGGCGAACGGCATCACCCTCCCCAACCGCGTCACCGCCATCGGCGCGGGCGCGGGCGGCATAGGCGCCATCGCCAACAACGGCCCCCTCTCGCAGTACAACACCTTCCAGTCCACGACCGTCACGCTCACGGGCGATACCACCTTCGGCGCGGTATCGCGCTGGGACTTCCGCGGGGCCGAGGCGGTGCTTGACCTTGCCGGGCACAAGCTCGCCAAGACGGGTGCGGGCCCTCTCTACTTTGCCAACGGGAGCGTTGTCAGCAACGCCCCGGCCGGTATGGCCATTCATGTCCAGCAGGGGCATATCGGCCTCCATCAGCCCGCCACCATCTTGGAGCCGAACGACCCTTCACGCCAGATCGTCATCGACAGCGGCGCGGGCCTCATCCTGTACAACCAAGGCATCCCCGTCCACTGGACGGTCATCCCGGCCGACGACGCGGAGATCACCGCGACCGCTGGCGGCACCGCCACCAACATCAACGTGCTGACCTCTGACATCGCCCTCCCCGGCACGCTCCGCCTCACGGCCGACGGCGAACACAGCAAGAACCTCTCGGGGCAGATCACCGGCCCGGGCGGCCTGTTCGTCCACGGCGGCGGCAGCGCCGCCATGAGCCTGCTCATGCACCCGCAGAACACCTATGCGGGCGCGACCGTCGTCTCCAACGCCCTGTTGGGTCTGCGCCACGTCGGGAGTCTGCCGGACATCAACAAGCTCTCGCTCCCGCACGCCGCCAGCGGTGTGCGCGTCTATGCGGACGGCAACGGCAACTGGTCCTCCGCCAACATCAAGGCGTTCGCGGAGAGCGGCGCATTCACCTCCGCCACCCGCGACGGGCAACGCCTTGAAGTCGAGGTCGGCACGGGCGAAACCGCATTCCTCACCGACAACATCGGCGCCCCCTTCCAAGGTCAATTCATCAAGACCGGCCCCGGCACGCTCGTCATCGACGACGCGCACATCGCGTCGCCGGTCGGCGACATCCGCAACAACGGCGGCACGCTCATCCTCTCGAACAGCGCGACCCTGACCACCACCTGGAGTCCCGTGGCCTCCCACGTTTACCTCCAAGGCGTCAGCACCAACATCCTCTGCGACGACGCGCAGATCACCGGCATGGAGCGGGGCTACAACCAAGGGACGCAGTCCTCGCTCGGCCTCGCGCAAGGCGACAACAAAACCATCCTGGAACTGCGCGACAACGCGCAGGTCACGCACAAGATGGTGGGCGGCGGCAACGGCGCGGCCAACACCCCGGCCTCCAGCGCCGGTGCGCTCTACCTCACGGGCAACAGCCGCTTTACGGACACGGGCGGCGCGGGCAACGTCAGCGCATGGGGAATGTACGGGCACCTCTACGCCCAGATCGACGACGACAGCGAGCTCTTTATGAAAGGGAGCGTGCAGATGCCCTCGCAGGGGTCCGGCATCGGCATGATCCGCCAGACGGGCGGCCGCTTCATCTTCAACGGCCAGCGCGAGAGCGTCCCCGCCAGCGGCACGGTCGGCAACTCCTACGGCGGGTACATCGCCATGAGCCGCCCCGGGACGGCCCTCCTCCACCTCGAGGGCGGCACCTTCGAGCATTACGGCCCGCTGACCCTGCTCGAGAACGGCGGCGCGGGCGGCAACGCCACCCTCACCGTCACCGGCACGGCCGACGCGATGGTTGACCGCCCGATCAACATGGGCGACCGCACGGACGCGACCGCGAGCATCAACATCCGCAACGGCGGCCGCCTCACCGTCCCGCAGATCAACCGCATCCTGCGCGCCGGCGCGCTGACCCACACCTACGTCAACTTCGACGGCGGCACCCTGCGCGTGACCAACACCGTGGGCGTGGCCTCCGGCCGCCTCCTCGACGTCCCCGCCCCCGCGGCCGCACCGCTCAGCGCCAGCATCTACGCGGGCGGCGCGACCGTCGAAATCGCCGAGGGCCTCGTGCGGAGCATCCACGTCCCCCTGCGCCAGCCCATCGGCCGGGGCGTCACCGCCCTCACCGTCAACGCGGTCGGCGCGGGCTACATCGCGCCTCCCTCCGTCACGCTCTCGGGCGGCGGCGGCTCGAACGCCACCGCCATCGCGCACATCGACCGCGCGGCGGGTCACGTCACGGGCTTCGAGGTCACCAACCCCGGCTTCGGCTACACCTCCAACCCCACCGTCACCCTCGCGGGCGGCGGCGGTTCGGACGCCACCGCGATCGTCACCCTCGGCGTCTCCGAGCCCGGCGGCCTGACCAAGACCGGCGGCGGCACCCTCTCCCTGAACGCCGAGAACACCTACTCCGGCCCCACCGTCGTCTCCGGCGGCACCCTGCGCCTCGGCGCGGGCCCGCAGACGCTCTCGCCCCACTCCGCCCTCAGCATCACAGGCGGCACCCTTGACCTCGGCGGCGCGACGCACACCAACTACCACCCCGTCACCATCGAGGACGGCGGCATCCTCAACGGCGCGATCGCCGCGCCCGCGATTACAAAGACGGGCCCCGGCACCATCACCGTCTCCGCCGTCCCCGCCGCCCCCATCCCGCCCGATACGATCATCCAGCTGCTCGCCCCCGTCATCTGGTACGACCCCGCCGACGCATCCACCGTCGAGCTCAACGGCGACCGCGTCACCCGCCTCCGCAACAAAGGTTCTGCGGGCGACGACCTCGACGCGATCCCCTACAACAACGGCACGGGCCCGCGCTACCTCACGGGCTCCGGCTCGCCCTCACCCCTCGGCGCGGGCATCCTGCAGGTGGATACCGCCACCGCGACCATGACCACCGCCGCCAACGTCCCCCTCTCCGGGACCGCGCCGCGCACCCTCGTCGCACTCATCGCCCGCGACACCAACCGCGGCGTGATCGGCATCGGCTCCGGCGCCAACGGCGCCTCATTTGAGATCGGCAACGAGTCCAGCAAGACCTACGTCTCCGGCCTCGGCAGCAGCCGCGACACGGACATCACCAGCCCCATCCCCGCCGTTGACCAGCTCACCTTCATCGCCGGCGCCAACGGTTACGGCGGCAACCTCGCGCGCGGCGTCCAGGCCTGGCGCTGCATGAGCGCGGGCGCGGCGATTGAGACGCTCACCGCCACCTGGCCCGCCGACATGGGCACCGCCGCCGCGCCGTTCAGCATCGCCCGGCGCGGCACCGGAACCTACAGGGGCAAGTACGGCGCGATCTTCCTCTTCGACCGCACCCTCACCGAACAAGAGATCACCGCCCTCAACACCGCGATCGCCGCCAAGTACCTGGCCGCCTCGGAGACCTCCGGGGAAACCCTGCCCTTCGCGATCGAGGAAGGAACGGTCGTCCTCGCCTCCCGGTCGAGCGCGGACACCGTCGCGCGCCTCAACCCCGTCGTGTGGTACGACCCCTCCGACGCGTCCACCGTCACCCTTGACGGCTTCGGGCGCCTCACCAGCCTGCGGAACAAAGGCACGCAGGGCGGCATGGACGCCTCCTCGGGCATCGTCAACGGCAGTGTGAGCCTCATCGCCCCGCTGCTCGCCGCCGACGCGGCCTCCTACGCCGTCGCTGGCCTGCCCATGATCAGCATTGACGACAACAACGAAGGCCTCGCCAGCGCCTCGAACCTCGGCATCACCGGCGCCGCCCCGCGCACGAGCTTCGGCGTCTTCGCCCGGCACGATAATCTTAACGAAGGTGCTATCGTCTCCTTCGGCGCCGGATCGACCCGCCGCCTCTGGGAGTTCGGCGACCGCGCGAACGCGGCGGGCACGAGCACCACGGTCCTCGGCACATACAGCGATGACCTCGCCATCAACACCATCACCCCCAGCGGGACCCCGGATGTCTTCTGCATCCTGCACGCGGATGCGCGGGACATCGCCTTCTGGCGCACGGCCGCTGAACCCTCGACTGGGACGCGAACCCTCGGCGGGGACCTCGACACTGCGGATTCCCGCTTCATGATCGGCCAGCGTTCCGGTGTCGCCAATCGCGCTGACTTCCGCGGCCAGATCGGCGAGCAGATCGTCTTCGACCGCGCCCTCCCCGAGGCCGAGCGCGATGCCGTCCAGCGCTACCTCGTCGCCAAATGGCGGCTCGGCACGACGATCAGCGACGACACGTTTGACGGCGCGGTGTTCAACGTCGCGCTTGGCGCGACGCTCGACCTCGGCGGCGCCCCCCGCGCGGGCCTGACCGTCACCGGCAATGGCACGCTCGCCAACGGCACACTCGGCGACGGCGCCGCCATCAGCCCCGCCGGTGACAGCGCTGTCGGCGAGCTCACGCTCGACAACATCACCTTCGGCCCCGGCTCGGTTTACCGTGTCACGGTTGAGGGTCCCGGCATCAGCGACGTGCTGACCTTCACCACCCTTGGCGCAGTTGACCTCACGGGCCTGACGGTTGTCCCGTCCAATGCGGCCTCCGCCGAGCCAGGGGGCAGCAAGTACCTCATCGCCACCGCCCTCAACGGCTTCACCGGAATCCCCGCTGTCGAAGGTTTCACCGACGGCCGCAAGTGGCAGATCCTCAAACAAGGCGGTAACCTCTACCTCACCACACAGCAGGGGACGCTGATTCTCCTGTATTAGTGTCCCGGATGGAGTGCGGCGGCTTGCCGACGCTTTTAACGCAGGGGCTTGCCCCTGCGCGGCGCATACAGCCGCCGCGTAGTCAGGTTCGTGCTTCCGTGGCACGTGGGCTATAGCGTTTTTACTCAACATTAGTACATTCTTCTTAGCCCCGAAGGGGCGGAAAGCAGTAGCGTAGGGCGTATCCCGTATGTAACAATGTTATTGCTAAACACGATAATTACACAAAATCCTGTGTACTTCGGCGCTACGCTGTGCTACTCTATAGACCTCTATGTGAGATTATGAATCTTCAAGTGGCTGGCGCATGGACAAAAATCTGTCAGAACAGATGACGCAGCGGTTGACCGTCCCGCAAGACAAGGCGCGGCGTGCGGCGCTGGAGAGTGCCGTCGCGCAGTATATCGCGCGCGAGCGCCTCGTGCCGCCGTTGACGGCGGATGAGCTCACGGCCCACGCGCGTTGCGCGGCCGTCAGCGCGGGCATGGCCGCGGACGAGCTGCCGTATGTGACGCTGGTCCTGAACAACGCGCTGTGGGCGGATGTGGTCTCGGGCGTGCCGTGCGAGCGCCGCCTGCTGCTGCTGCCCCAGTGCCTCGCGGACACGGAGGTCTGCCGCGCCGAGCGCGACAGCCTCGGGCTGATCTGCGCCCAGTGCGGCGGCTGCGCCATCGGCGCCCTCCAGGCGGAGGCCGACCGCCTCGGCTACGTCACCCTCGTGGCGGAGGGCACCACCGTCGTCAGCAAACTCCTCACCAGCGGCAAGGTCGATGCCGTCATCGGCGTGGGCTGCCTCGACTCCCTGCGCCGCATCTTCCCGCTGATGAACGAGCACGCCATCCCCGGCCAAGGCATCCCCCTGCTCACGGACGGCTGCACGCGCACCACCCTCGACGCGGACGCCGCGCTCGCGACGCTCCGCCTGAAAAAGCAAACGCCCGGCGGCGGCGGGCAGGCCGACCTCGAGCGCGTCTCCGAGCACATCCGCCACTGGTTCACCGAGCCCTCGCTCAACGCCCTCTTCGGCGCGCCCGCCACCGAGGCCCAGCGCATCGGCCTGGCGTGGATGATGACCGGCGGCAAACGCTGGCGCCCCATGCTCACCGCCACGGTCTTCCACGTCGCGGGCGGCGACATCGCCAACATCCGCGAGACCGCCGTCGGCGTCGAATGCTTCCACAAGGCCTCGCTCATCCACGACGACATCGAGGACAGCGACGACGAGCGCTACGGCGTCCCCACCGTCCACAAGCAGTACGGCGTCCCCGCCGCCATCAACGCCGGCGACTACCTCCTCGGCGAGGGCTACCGCCTCATCGCCTCCTCCGCGTTCAGCGGCGACACCCGCGCCGCCGTCATCCTCACCGCCGCCCGCGGTCACCGCGAGCTCAGCCTCGGCCAAGGCGAGGAGCTCGCCTTCTGCCGCAGGCCCGCGCCCGTCACCGAGGCCGAGGTCCTGCGCATCTACGAGCGCAAGACCGCCGCCGCCTTCGAGGTCGCCGTCCTCGCCGGCGCGCACGCCGCGGGCGTGGACGAGGCCACCTGCTTCCAGCTCTCCATGTTCAGCAAGGCCGCCGGGGTCGCGTACCAGCTGCGCGACGACATCGAGGACTTCCGCTCCATGCCCGGCCGCGCCGCGGACCTGCTCGCCATGCGCCCGACCATCTTCCTCGCCGCCGCCTGCGCCAGCGACCACCCCGCCGTGCGCGACGCGCTGGGCGCGGTGTGGGACGGCGACGTGCCCGGGCGCCTGCGCCTCATCAGCGCCATCTCCGCCGCCGGACTGCACGCCCGCGCCGAGCTCCTCTACGCCCACTACCGCCACGAGACCGAGCGCGTCATCTCCGCCATCCAGCACACCGGCCTCAAACGCTTCCTCCGCCGCATCATGATGAAGATGCTGCCGCCGCCTTCGACGGGCGGGAGTTTTTAGTTTTCAGTTGTTGAGCCATGCCACGTTTGTTACAGAAAATGTTGAACCTTGATGTCGCGCTGTGGACGTGCCTCCTCTTCGCGGGAGGGGCTGTCGTGCTGGCATTTCTCGGGCCTGAAAAATCGGGTGCGCTCATGGGACAACTCGGATGCCAGGCCGTGACGTTCGCGCTGGCGATCGGGATTGCGGTGTCGGGCGTCCGCGCAGTGCTTCGCAAGCGCTTCGACTCCGCGCTCATGCACCTCGGCTGCGCGTGCGTCATGGCGGGCTGGCTCATGGGGCAGCACGCCGCTCGTACAACGTCCGAGGCGCACCCCGTCACAGGCTCGATGGCCATGATTGACGGCGACCGCATGGACACGCTTTGGACGGGGCGGACGCTCACCGAGTACGTCGGCAAACTCCCCTTCACGGTGCGCCTCGAAAAATTCACGGTTAATTTTTACGAGGGCGGCATGCCCCGCGAATACCGCAGCCGCATCATGATTTTGGAGCCGGGCAAGGAGCCGCGCACCGAGGATGTCCGCGTCAACCACCCCGCCTACGTCCACGGCTACCACATCTACCAGATGAGCTGGGGCGAGAGCACCGACCACTACGGCCGCCCCGTGGTGTACACCGTCCTGCAGTTCATCCGCGACCCCGGCCTGCCCGTCGTCTATGCGGGCTTCGTGGTGTTGCTCGCCGGGACGCTCTGGTTCGCCGCGCGGTTCTTCACGCGCCCGAAGGGAGGTGCCGCATGAACATCAAGATGACCCCGCAGGGCGGGCTGATTTACCTGACCATGGCCGCGTTCCTCATTGCGGCCGTCCTGCTGTGCGACAAGAAAAACCGCCATCTCGGGCGCGGCTTCTGGTTCGCGGGCTTCGCCGCCGCCGTCGCATCCGTCGCCTATCGCGGCTTCCACACGGGGCATCCGCCGATGCAGAACCTGTTCGAGTTTTTCCTGTGCATGGCCGCGTCGCTGTGGCCGCTCTCCCTGCTGAGCAAGAAGCAGACCGGGCTGGACACCGCGTTTCAGGACGCGCTGCTCGGGCTGGTCATCCTGTTCCCCGCAGGGTTCGTGTTCAGCGCGGAACCCCGTTCGCTCCCGCCCGCCCTGCAAAGCCCGCTGTTCGTGCCGCACGTCGGCAGCTACGTCGCGGCCTACATCGTCCTCGCCCGCGCCGCGCTCATGGCGCTGCCGATGCTCTCCGCAAAGGCGCAGACCGACCCCGCGCGCCTCCGCCAGCTGGACGCCGCCTCGCGCCAGACCGCCGCGCTCGGGTTCGTGCTGCTGACCCTCGGCCTGCTGCTCGGCTCGCTGTGGGGCAAAATCTGCTGGGGGCACTACTGGCAATGGGACCCCAAAGAGATGTGGTCGCTCGCCACTTGGTTCGTCTATTGCGCGTACTTCCACTACCGCCTCAAGAACGGCACGCGCAACCCCCACGCCCTCGCCGTGCTCCTCCTCCTCGGCCTGCTCTTCATCATCCTCACGCTCACGTGGATTAACCTCGCGCACACCTTCAAGGGGATGCACACCTACGCCTCTTAACGCCGTTACGGACATCCCCGCCGCCTTGCTTCGCCCTCTTCCCCGTGCATTATCGTCGTTTAACCTGATGTGTGTCTGATGAGAATGTCTCCGTTGAAATCTATTGCCACCCGGAACCACCCCGTCAGCCTGCGGCTGCCACCCCTCCACAGGAGGGGAATCCCCTCGCAAAATTCCCCTCCTGCGGAGGAGGATAATCCTACGCAGAAAATTCCCCTCCTGTGGAGGGGTGGCAGCCGCAGGCTGACGGGGTGGTTTCCACGGGGTGGTTCCAATACATCAGGCATGTGACAACACCACGTTAAAATGCTATATCAACAGGTTATCAACATTATCTCCAGATAGGTCATAAATGGTTGATAATTGTGCATTAAAATGATGTAACATACTTGTTTGCAATAAGTTAGAGCTGTTGATAAAATGTTGACAGTTTGCGCTTGCGGTGGCGGCGGATTTGGGGCATACTACACTTATTAACAGACGCCCCTAGGCTTGTGCCGTGGGGCAAGGGGAGGACATGGCTCAATTAACGATAGAGGTCTGCCGAAGGCTGGCGCAGGCGCGGCGCGACAAGGGGATGACGCAAAGCCGCGTCGCGCGGGAGGTCGGCTGCCAGCAGTCGGCCATCAGCATGTTGGAGGCCGGGTTGCCGGGGAAGCTCTCGCGCGAGAGCATCGCGAAGCTCGCGAAGCTCCTGGGCGTGGAGCTGCCCGCCGAGAAGCCCGCGCCCGCGCTCGTGACGGCGCGCGCGCGCGGGTATTGCCCGAACGCGCTGTGCCCGTCGAACCTGCCGTACCTCGTGCAGGAACGCCTGCTGTTCTGGCCGCGCCTTCAGGACGTGGCGGCGGGGCCGCGGTGCGCGTATTGCGGCGATATGCTGGAGACGCACTGCCCTGAATGCGGCGCCCCGGCCGCGCAGGACGGCGCGGTGTGCAATACCTGCGGCGCGGTGCGCGTGACGGACACGCTCCCGCCGGATACCGACCGCGATGCGTGGCTGCGCGAGCGCCGCCGCGAGCTCGCGGAATGGCGCCACCTCCTCGAGCCCCTGCCCACCGTTGCTTCTTTTCGACAGGATTAACAGGAGGATTTTTTTGACAGGATTAGCAGGATTTCCCTTCGGGCGCATACAGTTTTTTAACCACAGATGACACAGATTACGCAGATTATTTTTATATGCACTGCAACGTATTTTTAATCTGTGTAATCTGCGTCATCTGCGGTTAAATTAAACGGATGAATAAATGTTACACAGAGAACCACAGAGAATCCACAGAGGTTCACAGAGAAATTCTCAAAAACTCTGTGTGACTCTGTGCCTCCTCCGTGAAATTCTGTGTAATAAAAAACGGGCGTTTTTGATCACTGACCACTCCAATGAAAAAGTTGCTCATCATATCAGACGGCAAGGCCGGGCATGAGAACCAGTCGAGGGCGTTCTGCCAGGCGTTGGGGTACGCCTGCGACTGCGTGCAGGTGCGTTACCCGCTGCGCGTCTGCAAGGGGCTCTCGTACCTTGCCGACCGCCTCGGCATCGTTTCGCGCCGCCTGTTCCGGATGGACGCGCTCCCGGACGGCGGCTATTACGCGGCGGTCGTGTGCGCGGGCTCGACGGCGTTCTACCCCGGCAAGGTCACGGCGCGGCGGCTGGGCGCGCCCGTGGCGGCGATCCTCTATCCCGGCGGCTACCGCATCTCGACGTTCGACTGCGTCATGGCGCCCGTGTTCGACGACGCGCCCGACGCGCCCAACGTCATCCACATCCCGGCCAACCTCACCGCCGTGGACGAGGCCTTCTACGCCCGCGCCGCCGAGGCCTTCCGCCAGCGACACGCGCAGAAGGCGCCGGCCGTCGGCGTCGTCATCGGCGGCCCCACGGGCTTCTCGCCCATGACCGCCGAGACCCTGCGCGGCCACCTCGACGCGCTCTTCGCGCTCACCGCCGGGCGCGAGCGCTGGGTCACCACCTCGCGCCGCACGCCGCCCGAGATCGACGCGCTCATCGACGGCTACCCCTTCGACTACAAGATCATCTGCCGCCGCGACACCACCTTCAACCCCGTGCCCGCGTTCGTCACGCTCTGCGAGCGCCTGTTCGTGACGGCCGACTCCACGGGGATGATCAGCGAGGCCGTCACCTGCGGCGGCGCCCGCGTCGAGGTGCTGGCCGTGCCGTCGGGCAAGGACAACAAGTTCGCGCGTTTCCTCGACGGTCTGGCCGCGGGCGGCGCGGCGCACATCTTCGACGGCACGCTGGGCGACGCGCGCGCGAAGATCGACCTCTCGCCCGTGTTTGAGCAGGCCCGCCGCCTGCTGAGGCTCTGACATGAGCGAGCACGCCATCCCGAGGTCGGACTACACGCCGTGGCGGGCCACCAAGTTCTATGTGCCGCTGGTGGTGCAGGCCGTCTCGCAGAGCCTCACCTACCCGCTTGTCGCGGCCATCGTGTCGCGCGGGGAGAACGGCGTGCTGGATCTCGCGTCATTCGCGCAGGGGCTGTCCATGATGTTCGTCATCGGGGCCATCGGCGGCGGCCTGCTCACGACGGGCATGGTGTTCGGGCGCGACGCCGAGGGCTTCCGGCAGTTCAGGCGGCTGAACCTCATGATGACCGCCGCGCTGCTGCTCGCGCAGGCCGGCGCGTGCCTGCCGGGCGTCGAGCGCGTCATCTTCCGCACGATCCTGGGGCTGAGCGGGCCGATGGGCGCGGTCGCGCGGCAGGTGCTGCTCTACAGCATCCCGCTCCAGTTCCTGTTCTTCCTGCGCCACCCGCCGCTGGTCGCGCTCTACAACGCGCGCGCGAGCGCGGCCGCCAACTGGGCCACGCTCTTCCGCATCGCGCTGACGGCGGCGGTCGTGCCGCTCTTCATACGCCTCGGGTGGGTCGGCCACAAGATGGGCCTGCTCGCGATGACCCTTCCCGTCGCGCTGGAGATGGGGCTGGCCACGCTGCTCGCGCGCCCCTACATCCGCGGGCTGGGCAAGGCCGAGGGCCCCGTCGCGACGATGCGCACGCAGCTCTGCTTCACCATCCCGCTCTCGTTCGGGGGGGTGCTGCTGGCCGTCTCGGGGTTCATGGTCGCCGCGTTCATCGCGCGCGCGGACGAGCCCGGGCGGATGCAGGCCATCCACTACGTCGTGATGGGCGTGGTCAACCCCATGAGCTACGCCGCCATCCGCATGCAGGCCGTCGTGCTGGCGTTCCCGCCGCAGGGCCGCCGCGCGACGGACATCCTGCGCTTCGCGCTGGTGGCCGGGTGCGCGCTGATGCTGTTCCCGCTGGCGGGGCAGATCCCGGCCGCCGCGCGCTGGTACTTCGGCGCGGTGCAGAACCTGCCGGACCTGGACATACCGCTCGCCATGCGGGCGATGCTGATCGTCGCCGCGCTGCCCGTCATGCAGGCGGTGCGCGGGCACGCCGAAGGGCTCGCGGCGCGGATGAAGCGCCCCAACGCGATCCTCGCGGGCCAGGCGGTCTATCTCGCGTCCATGGTCTGCACGCTCTTCGTGTGCCTGAACCTCGGCGTGCCGGGCTACCTCATGGGCATCACCGCGATCCTCGTCTCCGTCCTGCTGACCCTCCTCGCCGTGCGCGTCGGCCTGCTCTGGGCCGAGATGGAGGAGACCTTCGGCCGCGCCCCCCGCGACCAGAGCCCTGCGGACGAATGAGCTGGAATCCTGTTAGAAAACGGTTGCATACTCTTGTAGGCATGCGTTATAATAGTCGCACTTTTTATTTTTTGCGGTGTTGGTTTTTAGGGGTGTGATGGCATGAAGGACAATCAGACGAACAATCTTTCTCCCGCGACACTGGTGGTGTCCGCCGACGAGAACGCGAACCTGCTGAGGGTGCGCAAGACGAAGCTGCTGGTCATCAGCGGGCCGCTGCAGGGGCGCGAGTTCCTGCTCAACAGCGACACGTTCACCATCGGGTCCGGCCCGCACAATGACCTGGTGATCGACGACTCGACCGTCTCCAAGCGCCATTGCGAAATCATCATCGAGCAGTCCGGCTACCAGATCCGCGACCTGAACAGCACCAACGGGACGCTCGTGCAGGGCGTGCGCGTGTCGTCCGCGCACCTCGCGCCGGGGGCGGAGATCCAGCTCGGCAAAAGCCGCATCGTCTTCTGCCCGCTTCAGGACGCGAACGACATCCCGCTCTCGCCCAACGAGGCGCTCGGCAAGATGGTGGGCCGCTCCATCCCCATGCGCCGCATCTTCTACCTCGTCGAGACCTACGCGCCGTCCGACGCCACCATCATGATCACCGGCGAGACCGGCACGGGCAAGGAAGTCCTGGCGGAGGAGATACACAACTTCTCCACGCGCAAGGACAAGCCCTTCATCGTCATCGACTGCGCGGCCATCTCCAAGGAGCTCATCGAGAGCGAGCTCTTCGGCCACGTCAAGGGCGCGTTCACCGGCGCGAACGCCGACCGCCAGGGCGCCTTCGAGCTCGCCGACGGCGGCACCGTCTTCCTCGACGAGATCGGCGACCTCTCGCCCGACCTCCAGCCCAAGCTCCTGCGCGTGCTGGAGAAGCGCGAGATCCGCCGCGTCGGCTGCAACAAGGTCCGCAAGATCGACGTGCGCATCATCAGCGCCACCAACCGCAACCTCTCCCACGAGGTCAACGAGGGGCGTTTCCGCGAGGACCTCTACTACCGCCTCTCCGTCGTGCACCTCGAGCTGCCGCCCCTGCGCCGCCGCCGCGAGGACGTGCCGCTGCTGGTGAAGCGCTTCATCACCCAGCTCCACGGCGAAGAGGCCATGGGCCAGATCGCCGACGCCGACCGCACCATGGACGTGCTCAAACGCCACGAGTGGCCCGGCAACGTGCGCGAGTTGCGCAACCTCATCGAGCTCGCGTTCTACAGCGAGAAGCGCCCCGTCAACCTCAGCGCGTTCCTGAGCATCGGCTCGCTGCGCGCGGGGCGCGCGAACAACGCCGAGCCCGAGGCGACGTTCTCGACCGACAAGCCCTTCAAGGACGCCAAGAACGACTTGATCGAGGAGTTCGAGAAGGCCTATCTCCACGACCTGCTCACGCGCAACCGCCAGAACATCTCCCGCTCCGCCCGCGAGGCCGGCATCGAGCGCGCCTACCTCCAGCGCCTCATCCGCAAATACGGGATGCGCGAGGAGTAGCGAGCCAAAGGTTTAGCCCGCACCCGCAACGCGGCGGCCTGACGGGGCCAAACGGCTTCAGGTTGCCGGGGAATGCTTTGGGGAGGGCGGACGGTTGTCTTGGCGGCGAGATGCCAAAATCATAAAAAAGGGTTGCAATGCACAGGGCAAATACGGTATTGTATTGGTTTTAACGAGCGTCTTCGGGGCTGGGTGAGCCGGTAACGGCAATTCCCAACCGGCGGTAAAGCCCGCGACTGTCCTGTTCGCGCAGGGCACTGACACGGTGAGAGTCCGTGGCCGACAGTAGAGTCTGGATGAAAGGGGATGCCGTCTCTTTCGCCTTGCCCCGGTTATGCTTTGCGGAGTTTGTATTGTATGAATGCGTTTAACACGGTCGAGGAGTGCGTCGCGGCTTTCGGGCGCGGTGAGTTTGTCGTCGTGGCGGATGATGAGAACCGCGAGAATGAGGGGGACCTCATCATCGCTGCGGAGCGCGCGACGCCGGAGGCGATCAACTTCATGGCGAAGCACGCGCGGGGCCTCATCTGCGTGCCGATGACGGGTGAGGCGTTGCGGCGGCTGGGCGTGGAACGCGCGCCGAGCCGTAACCGCGGGGACCGGTTCGCGACGGCGTTCACGCTGTCGGTGGACGCGGCGCGGGGTATCACCACGGGCATCAGCGCGGCGGACCGCACGGAGACGGTGCGCGTGCTGATTGATGATGCGTCGGGGCCGGACGCGGTTGTCAGTCCGGGACACGTCTTCCCGCTGGAGGCGCGTGAGGGCGGTGTGCTGGTGCGGGCGGGCCACACGGAGGCGGCGGTCGATTTGGCGCGGCTGGCGGGGCTCAGGCCGGCGGGCGTGATTTGCGAGATTATGCAGGAGGACGGCACGATGGCGCGTCTGCCGCAGTTGCGTGTGTTTGCTCAGGCGCACGGGCTGAGGATGTTGTCGATCGCGGATTTGATTGCGTTCCGCCGCCATCACGAGCGGCTGATCGAGCTGGTGGAGGAGGTGGAGCTTCCGACGGCGCACGGGCAGTTCAGGCTGCGTCTCTATCGCTCGTCGCCGGACGGGCGGGAGCATCTGGCGTTGCTGAAGGGCGACCTCGCGGGCGCGGACGCGCCGCTCGTGCGCGTCCACAGCGAGTGCCTGACGGGCGACGTGTTCGGCTCGGCGCGGTGCGATTGCGGCAGCCAGCTTCACGCGGCCATGCGGATGATCGAGGAGGAGGGTTGCGGCGCGGTGCTGTATATGCGGCAGGAGGGGCGCGGCATCGGGCTGGCGAACAAGCTCCATGCGTACAAGTTGCAGGAGGGCGGTCTCGACACGGTGGAGGCGAACATCAAGCTCGGCTTCGCGCCGGACTTGCGCGACTACGGCGTGGGCGCGCAGATTCTGGCGGACCTCGGGCTGAAGCGCATCCGCCTGATGACGAACAACCCGAAGAAGCTCATCGGCCTGCAAGGCTACGGGCTGGAGATTGCGGGGCGTGTGCCGATCGCGTTCGCGCCGGGCGACTTCAACCGCCGCTATCTGGAGACGAAGAAAGAGAAAATGGATCACTTGCTGTGAAATGAGTTTTTAGTTGTTAGAAAAAGGAGAGCAAACATGAAAGAAATCAACGGGAACCTGAACGCGACGGGCATGAAGATGGCCATCGTCGTGAGCCGCTTCAACAGCTTCTTCACGGAGCAGCTGGTCAAGGGCGCGGAGGACTGTTTCATCCGCCACGGCGGCAGCGCGGACGACCTGACGCTCGTGCGCATCCCCGGCGCGAACGAGACGCCGCAGGTGGTGCAGAAACTGGCGGCCTCGGGGCGCTACAGCGCGGTCATCGCGCTCGGCGCGGTCATCCAAGGCGCGACGCCGCACGCGGACCTCATCAACGGGACGGTCGCGCGCGCACTCTCGAAAATTGCGCTCGACACGGGCGTGCCTGTGCTGAACGGCATCGTCGCGGCGCAGAACCTCGAGCAGGCCATCGAGCGCGCGGGGACGAAGCAGGGCAACAAGGGCTGGGACGCGGTCCTCGCGGCCATCGAGACGGTCTCCGTACTGGGGGCGCTGTAACATGGCGACGCGCAGACAAGGGCGCGAGTGGGCCCTCCAGATGCTGTTTCAGGACGACCTCAACCCCGGGCAGGACCTCGACATGACCATCCGGAAGTTCTGGCGTCAGCAGTGGACGTGCAAAATCGATGAGATGCGCGACCGCAACCCCGATGTCAAAATTGAGTCCAGCGAGGAGAGCATCGAGGAGCGTATCGCGCCGCTGAAAATCCGCCTCTTCACCGAGGCCCTCGTCCGCGGGGTCGGCGAACACTTCCAGGAGATCGACGAGCGCATTTTCCCTTACCTGCAAAACTGGCCCATGCACCGCATCGGGTCGATTGAGCGCAACGTGCTTCGCCTCGCATTCTACGAGATGATGTTCTGCCCGGACGTCCCGCGCGCCGTGGTGCTGAACGAGGCCATCGACCTCGCCAAGTATTTCAGCAACGCCGATGCGGGCCGCTTCGTCAACGGCATCCTCGACAAGTTCAACAAGGATCTGCCCGTGCCAGACACATGGACGCCAAAGAAACCAGATGGCTCCGCCGCGCCCTGACGCTGGCGCGGAAAGCGGAGGGGCGGACGCGCCCCAACCCGCCCGTCGGCGCGGTCGTCGTGAAGCGCGGCCGCGTCATCGGCGAGGGCTTCCATGCCCGCGCGGGCCAGCCCCACGCGGAGGTTGAGGCCCTCGACGCTTGCCGCGCCAGCCCGCGCGGCGCGACCCTCTACGTCACGCTCGAGCCTTGCTCGACAACAGGCCGCACACCGCCCTGCACCGAGCGCATCATCCGTGACGGCATCACGCGCGTCGTCGTCGGCTGCCCCGACCCTAACCCGCGCCACGCGGGCGCGGGCCTCGCCGCGCTCGCCGCAGCGGGCATCGCCGTCAGCGAGTGTAACGGCGTTTGCCGCGCACAGGCGGAGGAACTGATCGCGCCCTTCGCCAAGCACGTCACCACGGGGCTGCCGTTCGTCACGCTCAAACTCGCGCTCACCCTCGACGGCCGCACCGCCGACCGCACAGGCACGTCGAAATGGATTACGGGCGAGAAGGCGCGCGCCGAGGTTCAGCGTATGCGCCGCCGCGCCGATGCCGTCATGGTCGGCGCGGGGACGGTCTGTGCGGATAACCCCTCCCTCCTCTGCCGACTGCCCGGCTGCGACACGCAGATGCGCGTCATTGTCGATGCCTCCGGCCGCACACCGCCCGACGCGCAGGTGTACACCGACCGCGCCGCCACGCGAACCGTCATCGCCACCACCCGCGCCGCCGCCGCCCGCAACGGCAAGGCGTGGGCGCAAAACGGCGCACAGGTGTGGACGTTCACCCCCGACCGCGCCGGGCGCATCCCCCTCCGCCAACTCATGAAACGCCTCGGCGGTGAAGGTCTCCTGCACGTCCTCTGCGAAGGCGGTGCGCAACTCGCCGACGCACTCCACAACGCAGGGCTGGTGGACGACTACAGTTTCTTCTACGCCCCCGCCATCCTCGGCGACAACCTCCTCCCCGGTCTTCCCCGCCTCCGCCTCCGCGACACCCGCCGCATCGGCGACGACCTGCTTGTGAGAATTAGAAATTGCCGGGAGCGCGGGGCTTCCCGGGAGCGCAGGGCTTCTGCCCTGCAATCAGCAATGAAGAATGAAGGCCATGAACGTGAATTCTTTTTTTGACAGGATGAACAGGATTTCCCCTTCGGGGCGCATATGTTTTTTTAACCACAATGGACACAATGGGTTTCACGATAGACACAATGGCAATGTCTTGAAAATAGTGTCCATCGTGAAACCCATTGTGTCCATTGTGGTTAAATCAAAACAGACGGATGATTTTTTAGCTGGATTCCCAGTTTCCAATTCCTAATTCCTAATTTCTAATTACCATGTTCACAGGCCTTGTACAGAAAATCGGAACCCTGAGCCGCCTCGCCCACACGGGCGGCGGATGGGCGCTCACCGTCGCGCACGAGCCGTGGTCCGACGCGCTCACACTCGGCGAGAGCGTCGCCGTGCAAGGCGCGTGCCTCACGGCATCGGCTATCGGCGACGGCTGGTTCACGGCGGAGATACTCGACGAGACTTTCCAGCGCACCGCCCTCCGCAACTTCCGCGAAGGCGCGCGCCTCAACCTCGAACGCGCGCTCGCGCTCGGCGACCGCCTCGGCGGCCATATCGTCAGCGGCCACGTTGACGAGACGGGCAACCTGCTCGACGCCCGCGACCGCGGCCGCGACATCGTCTGGCGCGTGTCATGCTCGCAAACCCTCTCGCGGCAGACCGTGATGAAAGGGTCTATTGCCATCGATGGCGTGAGCCTCACCGTCAGCGCCCTCGGCGGCGACTGGCTGGAGGTTAACCTTATCCCCCACACGCTCCACGCCACCAGCCTTTGCGACCGCCGCCCCGGCGACGCGCTCAACCTTGAGAGCGACATCCTCGGCAAACACGTCGCCCGTCTCCTCGGCAAGGACGGCACGAGCGTCACAGAAGACCTGTTGCGCGAGAACGGTTTTTTGTAACCTAACTCGATACGCACGAGAGGGCACAGCGTTTTTCAGGCAGGATTAACAGGGTTGTTAATCTTAAATCCACACTTCCCCCCCCGCGCCTTTGCATCCCTGCACGAAAACAATCCTGCCAACAAAATCGTCCGTTTCTCTTTAACCGCAATGGACGCGAGGATGCACAATGGACGCGACTCTTGTGTCTGTTGTGAAACCCATTGTATCCATCGTGGTTAAAAATCAATCCTGTTAATCCCGCCAAAAATAATCTTCCGTTAGTGAAACGCACTGTGGATGGTTTCGGCGAACGGTTTCATGTCGCTGAAATTGTCCTGCCAGGTCGTGTACATGATGGCTTGGACGCCGGGGTATTTCTTGGCGGCTTCGACCCACGGCAATGAACGCGCGGGGGGGGCGTCGTAGTACCCCGCCAGCACCATGCGCATACCGAGACTGGAATACCACGCCGCGCTCTTGTCCGCGAACTCCACCGCCCACGGCACGGCGATGATGCCCTTGTCCAGCCCTTTCCACGAGCCCGCGAGGTCGCCGCGCACGAGGTAGTAGTCCTTGTGCGCGTTGTGGTTCGGGTCGAACATATCGCCCCACACGTAAATCTCCGCGCCGGGCGCGGCGTCGCGTATCCATGCGGCGCACTTGGCGATGTTGTCGGCTAAAATCTCGCCCGCGCTGAGGTTGCGGTCGCAGCAGGATTTGTCCCAGTTCAGCACGCGGATCTCGTCGTGCGACATGAAGTATCTCTTCGCGCCCCATGCGGCGTGGACGCGCCGCGCGTGGTCGCGCAGGATGTCCTCTGTCTTGGGTTCGGAGATGCAGATCATCACGCTGCCGGAATAGATGATGACCGGATGGTAGAACGACACCCTGAGGCGCGTGCCGTCGGGCAGGTTTTTGGTACGCAGCTGCGGCGGCTCGTGATAGACCTCGAAGCTGCCGCTCCACGGCACAGTGCCGCTGCGCGGGTCGGTGAGCGGTTCGAAGTCCACACCCTCTTTCAGCGGTTTGCCGTCCGCGCCTGTGACCGCGAGCGGTGCGCCGTCGCGGCGGAGGAGGTTGACGAAGGCGGTCTCCTCAATCTTCGCGTTGCGCCATTCGATGGTGCCGGGCGAGCCGCCCCACACGCCGAAGTAGAGCAGGATTTCGGCGTTGTCGAGCGAGTTGAAAATGATGTGGTGCGTTTTCCAATCCTGCGTCGGCGCGACGCCGAGGGACGTGTAGTTCAGCATTTTTCCGTCTTGCGTCAGCGGCTTAATCTCCGGCTCGGCGCGGAAGTTTTCCGTGCGGATGTCCACGCTGATGTGATACTGGCGGAAGGGGTTGACTTTGATGCGCTTGTTGAAGCGCGCGTTCTTGCCGTCCGCGTCGGTGCAGCGGAAACCGTTCTCGATGGGCTTCATGTTCTCGTCCACCCAACTCCAGCGGTCGAGCGGGATGGGCGCGGTGTCCAGCATTGCCACGCCGCCGCGCACGACGAACGGCGCGTCGCGCACGGGCAGCCCCTCCGCGAGGTTCGGGTCGTGCCACAGCAGGCTCTCGCTCCAGCCGACGGGGTAGAGCATGGGGATGAGCTCGATGTTGTTCTCGGCGGCGACGCGCTTGACCTTCGCGACGTTGTCGAAATAGCGCCTGTCCATCTCGCCGAGTTTGCCGAACTTCGAGTCCGTGATGGTGAACGCCGAATACCCGGCCGCAGCCGCCTCCCGCATCCGCGCACACATCGTCTCGGCATCCTTGTCCACCAGCAGGTTGGCGGAGTAATACACCCACAGCGGCGGCGGCTCTGCGGCGTGGAGCGCGAGCGCGCAAGCAAGTAATGGAAGCATCGTTTTCATTCGGGTCTCCTTTTGTGAGGCTCACAGCCTCCCCGTTTCACTGAGGGAGTTTGGCGTGGTCCCATATTTTCAGGTCAGACATCGCGAGGGGCGTGTCTTCAGAATTCTTCCCGTGAATCACACAACGGACTTTCTTTCCTTCCGTCTCGCGGGTGTCAACACGATTCCCATAATAAGCAGAATCGCCAGATCCCACCACGCGCCCGTCAACGGTCATCAGGATAATCCCCCTTCCCGTTACCCCGGGGAAGTCCAAACCTTCGCGGTTCCAGACGACCGAGTAATGGTGCCACCCGCCGGGCGTGTCGCCCAGCAACCCCGTGCTCACGACACTCGGCACCGCGCCAGAAGCGTGCGTCTTTGCTGCCGCCAGCCCGTGCTGCCGCACGATAAGCCCGCCCCCTCCCGTGCCGTCATTCGAGGTGAACCCGAAGATGAAGTGACCGGTGTAATTCATCTCCGGGCATTCAAAGTTGAAGAACCATGGCTGCCCGTTGGAGCCGGTAAAGCGCTGGTGCGGCTCCGGTAGCCTCGCCCAGAACTCGATGGTGCCTTCGGGCATGGTGTAGGGCGAGAACGGCAGGTCAATGGTGACCGCCGCGGCGGGCGAGTCGAGCAGGAGCGCGCCGTTGCCGTCGGGGCCTTCGGTGACGCGGGCGCTCTTGGCCTGCATGTGCGCACCGTACGGCGTGAGGTCCTCGTCCTCCGCGTCCAGCGCGGCATGGAGCAGCAGGCCCGCCTCGGCGCCCCGCGCGCCGTTGCCGTCGCTCAAAACCTGGACGGCCTTGACGTGCGCATAGTCGAGGCGCACGTCTTTGAAAACCGTCCGCAACTCGAGCGCCGCGCCCTCCGGCTTCCCGGACAAGACGTCCCGGTTGCGGAACTTCACCGTAACGCCGCCCTTGCCGAAGTCGAGCGCGGCAATCTGCGCGAACGGGATCTCGGCCATCCCGAAACCCGTGGCCAGCGCGAGCGAGGGGCTGCGCAGCGCCCCTTGCAGCAGCGAGCCGTCGGCGAGGGTCACTTTCGCGTTGACCGCAAAATCGCCCGCCGCCTCGGGCTTGGCCTCGGGCGCCTGCCCGAAGCAACACGCCGCCACCGCGAGCGACGCCATTAAGAATTGCCGTACCATGCGCACCTCCTTTCCGTTGATGCGCGTCAATGATAACAGGTCGGGGATGCGGAATGGAAGAAGAAACTCGTTGCGCCTGCCACTTTGAGGTTGACAAAATTTCAGAATTTGTCATTATAAATGGTTCTTTGAGGAGAAACAGGCGCGGCGTATTGCGCTGCCGCTCATAGGAGCATGATTGATATGAGTAATGCAACGCGGGTTTTTGTGACCGGTTTAGGGGTGGTCTCGCCGATCGGCAACACGGTGGAGGAGTTCTGGACGAGCGTCCAGGACGGCACGTGCGGCATCGGCCCGATCACCAAGTTTGACGCATCGCGGGTGGACGCGAAGATCGCCGGCGAGGTCAAGGGCTTCGACATCACGAAGTATGTGGACGCCAAGGAGGCCAAGCGCATGGCGCTCTTCACGCAGTATGCCGTGGCGGCGGCGAAACAGGCGTGGGCGGACGCGGGGCTGGAGGGGTGCGCCCTCAACCCCGAGCGCGTCGCGGTGATGCTCGGCAACGGCATCGGCGGCAAGGAGATTGACGACGAGGCGTACAGGACGCTGTTCGACCGCGGGCCGGGGCGGCTCTCGCCGATGGTCATCCCCAAACTCATCGCCAACGAGGCGGCGGGCAACGTCTCCATCCTGCTGAACGCCAAGGGGCCCTCGCACACGGTCGTGACGGCGTGCGCGTCGGGCACGGACGCGATGGGCGTCGCGCTGGACATGATCCGCGCGGGGCGCGCGGACGTGGTGATCGTCGGCGGCACGGAGGCGACGGTCACGGAGTATTGCATCGGCGGGTTCTGCGCGATGAAGGCGCTCAGCACCAAGCGCAACGACACGCCCGAGAAGGCCTGCCGCCCGTTCGACGCGGACCGCGACGGGTTCATCATGGGCGAGGGCGCGGCGATCCTGATCATCGAGTCCGAGGCGCACGCGAAGGCCCGCGGCGCGCGCGCGTATGTGGAGTTCGCCGGGTACGGCGCGTCGTCGGACGCGTACCACCTGACCGCGCCGGACCCCGAGGCCTCGGGCGCGGTCCGCGCCATCCAGTTGGCGCTGGAGAACGCCGGGGTCAAGCCCGAGGAGGTCGATTACGTCAACGCCCACGGAACCTCCACCCCGCTCAACGACCCCATGGAGACGAAGGCCGTCAAGACCGTGTTCGGCGAGCACGCGTACCGGCTGAAGATGTCCTCCACCAAGAGCATGACCGGCCACCTGCTGGGCGCCGCGGGCGCGCTGGAGGCGGTCATCTGCGCGCTGGCCATCACGAACGGCTTCTACCCGCCGACGATCAACTACGAGACCCCGGACCCCGCGTGCGACCTGGACATCGTGCCGAACAAGGGCGTCCGCGCCCCGGTGCGCGTGGCGATCTCGACGTCGCTCGGCTTCGGCGGCCATAACGGCGTCGTCGTGTTCAAGGCCCTGCAAACCATCTAACCCGTGAGGCGGAAACCATGAGCGAGAAGAAAATACAAGGTGAGCGTCTTGTTGAGGATGGCCAGCCCTACGCGGGCTTGCTGGAGGATCTGCTGCCGCACCGCAAGCCGTTCCTGTTTGTGGACAGGCTGACGTACGTCGGCAAGGAGAAGTTCGTCGGCGAGGCGGCCTACCCGGCCAGCACGTGGTTCTTCGAGGGGCACTTCCCGTCGTACCCCGTCGTGCCGGGCGTCATCCTCGTCGAGACGATGGCGCAGTGCGGCGGCGCGGGTCTCATCGCCAACGGCACGGTCCCGCGCAACGGGCTGTTCCTGCTGGTGGGCGTGGACAACGCGAAGTTCCGCCGCCAGGTGCGCCCGGAGGAGCTGCTCCGCTTGGAGATCGAGACGGTCAAGGTCGGCTCGCGCATGATCAAGCAGCGCGGCAAGGCCTACGTCGGCGACGAGTTGGCCTGCGAGGCGGACTTCACCTGCATCCTCGTCCCCCCGAAGTAACGGGGCAGGGGCTGAGAGGCGCCGCCCTGCCAAAACCGCCTTCGCAACGTCAAAAAAAGAGAGTCCCCGTTTTGAACGGGGACTCTTTCGCTCAACGGCGGATGCCGGACGCTTAGGCGTCGGGCTTGGTCTTGCGCAGGCCCAGGCCGCGGTCGCCGTCTTTCCATTGACCGCGCTTCTTCAACAGGTTGATGCGCTCGAAACGCTTCAACACGTTGCGCTTTGCCGTGATCTTGCCCGAACCTTTCAAGCTGCTATGCTGACTCATGCTTTCCTCCTCATTACGCCCGCCCTACTGTCGGACATGAATTGATACACTGTATCAAATTCCGTTTCGGGTTTCAACAGAAAAACAGTGGACCGCCCTCATTTTTTCACCCCCCGGTGCTGAGTGGCGTGATGCCCCCTCCTCACGCCCCATAACGAAGCGCCACAAACCCCCGCCGTCAGGTTCGTGGCGCATGGCCTTATTCCCACTCGACGGTGGCGGGGGGCTTGGAGGTGATGTCGAAGAGGACGCGGCCGATGCCGGGGACTTCGCCCATGATGCGGCCGGAGATGCGCGCGAGGGTGTCGTACGGCACGCGCGTCCAGTCCAGCGCCACGCCGTCGGCGTTGTCCACGCAGCGCACGACGCAGACGCGCTCGTAGGCGCGCTGGTAGTCCCTGATGCTCAGGGCGTTCACGGGCAGCAGGACCGCGAAGCACTTCCAGATGTTCTTGTACGTCGAGAGCTTGCGCATCTCCTCCTTCACGCGGATGTCCACCTGCTGGAGCAGCCGCACGTTCTCGGCCGTGACCTCGCCCGAGATGCGCACGGCCAGCCCCGGCCATGAGAACGGCTGGCGGTCGATCAGCTCGTCGTCGATGCCCAGCACGCGCCCCACGGCGCGGACCTCGTCCTTGAACAAATCGCGCAGCGGCTCGACGAACTCGAAGTTGGCGGTCACCTCGTCGGGCAGGCCGATGGCGTAATGGCCGCCCTGCGCGACCAGCGCGGGGTCCTTGGTCAGGCACACGATGTCGGCGATGTCGGAGTAAATCGTCCCCTGCGCGAGGAACGTGCAGTTGCCCGCCTTGCGGGCCTCCTCCGCGAAGACCTCCGTGAATTCGCGCCGGATGATCTGCCGCTTCTGCTCGGGGTCGGCCACGCCTTTGAGCGCCGCGAAGAAACGCCCCGCCGCCGCCACCACATTCACGTTGACGCCCAGCTTCGTGCGCAGGCGCTCCTCGACCTGCCCCACCTCGTTGAAGCGCAGCAGGCCGTTGTCCACGAAGATGCAGTGCAGGCGGTCGCCCACGGCCTTGTGCAGCAGCACCGCCGCGACCGCCGAGTCCACGCCGCCGCTCAGGCCCAGGATCACGCGCTCCGCGCCGATACGTTGCTTCAGCTTCTCGACCGCCCCCTCCGCCCACGCGGCAAGCTGCCAGTCGCCCGTGCAGCCGCAGACCTGGAAAAGGAACGTGCGGATAATCTTGTCGCCGTTCTGCGTGTAGGCGGCCTCGGGGTGGAACTGCATGGCGTAGAGGTTCCGCGCCTCGTCGCGCATCGCCGCAACCGGGCAGACCAGCGAGCGCGCCGAGACCTTGAAGCCCGGCGGCAGCGCGTCCACGCGGTCGCCCTGGCTCATCCACACGTCGAAGTCCGACGATATGCCGACAAACAAACGCGCGCCGGCCGCCGCCTCGACGCGCGTGAAACCATACTCTTGGCATTCCCCTGGTTTGACCGTGCCCCCCAGCATCTTCGTCATCAGCTGCATCCCGTAGCAAATCCCGAGGACGGGGACACCTAGATTGAAGATGGCGGGGTCGCACTGCCGCGCGTCCTCCGCGAACACGCTGTCCGGCCCGCCCGAGAGGATGATGCCCGACGGCTTGCGCGCGCGCAGCTCATCCGCGGCCGTGTCGAAACGCAGGATCTCCGAATACACCTGCTGCGCGCGTATGCGCCGTGCGATGACCTGCGTATAGGGCGACCCGAAATCCAAAATTGCAATCCATTTGCTCTGCATAAAAAACCTCCTTTTAAGATGAGGACAATATAGCGTTATTACGCGGCAGTTGGAAGCAAAAACTTACCCCCCGCCGCATTTGTTTACTGCACACCCCCAGCCAAGGCGTCCGAGGCAGAGGACGGTGATGGCTACGAGTCCCGCGAATGGCCGCGCGCCGGACCGGACGGAGACGACTGCTCAGGCCGGGTATTCTCCCCCGCCGACCTCCCGCTGGACGGCCTCCCCCGCCTCTTTTTTTGTTACAGTGCCGAACGCCGGGATGACGGGGGACGACGACGTGGGGACGGCAGGGCGGCGGGGTGTGGCCGCATTAAGTTTAGCGTGTCTTGCCCTCTACGTCCCCTTCCCAGATTGCCCGCAGCACCGCATACCCTTCGGGGTCGTGCGTTTTCAGGTCATCGCGGGTGAAGGGGTAGAAATCGTTCTTCAGGAAATAGGCCTCCGTAAGCTCGGCGAAATACTCGTTGATATCCGTGAGCGCGTAGGCCTTTTTCTTGCCGCCGCCAATGTACTCGACGGCATCGTAAATCCCCGTCTCGACCGCACGGTCAAAGGCTTTCTTTAACGCATCGTAGTTGGCGCTGCCGGGTTTCACGAAACGGAACATATAGGCGTGGGCCATCTCGTGCAGGAGCATGGCGGGTTGGGCATCGCGTGACCAGCGGACGAAATTACGGATGTTGGAGACCTCGACGCCGCCAGCCTTCTCGGGGTTGTACCCGTTGTCGCGCAGCCAGTTGGCGGAGGGGTGGTATTCGGCGGCGCCGTTGGGCTTTTTCTCCCACTCCACCCAAATGCGGACAGGAAGCAACGCGGTCAGCTTGTCCTTTGGCAACACGCGATGAAGGTCTGCCAGCTGCTTGTCGAGCTCGTCACGGAACGCCTTGGCCTCCTCCGCGTGCGCCAGGATTGCCGGATTCACCAGCACCGAGAACCCGCGCCGGAGACTGACCTGATAGTCAGGCGTCGGCGTGTAGGGCAACTCCTGCGCAAGCAACGGCTGCGCAAGCAACATCATCAGCAGTACGATTTCCTTTTTCATGTTGTGCTTCCTTTCTGTCTTTCACCACAAACACCTTGCCGCTGCGCGGACCTACTCCATGACGAGCGCACTGGTGAAGAGCGTCTTGCGCCAGAGGATCCAGAGCGAGAACGCCCCCGTCCACTCTTCCGTCGTGTTCATGTTCGTCAGTTTCCGCCCGCGCTCCGTTTTCACAACCTGCGAAATCATCGCCAAATTATTTTGCACGGTCACGCTGTCGTCAAACAGGCGGCAGGTGTTGGCGTTCGGGTGTTTCGGTTCCCCGGCGATAATCGGGATCACCCCGAACAGGTAATAGCCATAGTTCTCCACCGCGACCGTCGCCAGAGGCCGCGCGCCCTTCTCCATCACCGTGCCGTCGAAACGTTTCGCGGTCTGCATCGTCGCGCACCCGCAGGCCATGCCGATGAGCGCGAGCGTGACGGCGGTCAACGTCACGCGCTTCATCGCGCACCCCCTCTCGGCACGGCAGCCTGCTGCGAGCGGACAAGCACGGCGGACATCTGCACCTCCTTGTACCACACGAGGCCGAACGTCGTACCGACATAAGGGATGACGCCGAAAAAGCAGGTTGATTTCACATGCGGCTGGATTTCCGCGACGCGGCACTTGCGGCTCCGCACCTCATCCATCAGAATCTCCTGCGTCTTCTCGAGCGTCACCTCGTTGGCGAACCAGACCGTCTCGCCGCGCTGCTCCCGCGCCGTGTTGCCGCAGAAAAGCGGGATGCAGTTAAACAGGTAATAGCCGTAGTTGCTGACCAGCACATGCTCGTCGGGCGTCCCTGGCGCCCCCAGGATAGACACCCCCGCCGGCGCAACCCCGCCAGCCCGCTCAACGCTTACGCACCCGCTGACCAGCAGCGTCACCGCCAGCGCGATTGCGCACATCTCCAATTGCCTCATGCATCCCCCTTCTGAAATGATTCAAATTATACCGCCTGCGGGGCTGAAAATGCAACCCCGAGTTTGAGAAAAAATCAAATCACCCGATAACGTTTTTTAATACACCGGTACATTTCTTTTTCACACAGCGGCACAGAGACGTTCTCATGTGACAGCATCAGGATAAAACACCCTAGTGTTCTGCCCGATACAGATAGCGGGAGGAGGGGACGCCCTGTTTGGATGGCGTGATCATGGAGGGCGAGCGTCCCCTAGCGGGATGCGGGGGTACCCTGTTTGGATGGCGTGATCATGGAGGGCGAGCGTCCCCGCGAGCCGTTAGACGCCGTGCAGTTTCGCACGCCGCGCCAATGGGAACCCCTGTCTCGCCCGCCATCGTGAAATCGGTGTCGGGCAGGACACTAGTTTTCCGGCGATCGATTCAAGAGATAAACGAATCCCACGCAGACTTTTTCTGCCCAGACGGCGAGCATCAGGAAGGGGTGGCGCAGCATACGCCGCCATTTCCCGTTTTCAAAAAAGACGCCAAAGAAGCGGTAAGCGAAGCCGAACTGTTTACGCACGATCGCGTCGTGATGCCACTTCGCCTGATACCGCGCAAAGGATTCGGCGTAGTAGGCTTTTTTCTGGAGCAGCTTCCGAAAGGTCAGCCGCCGCTCGTCATGGAGCAGCGCCCCCTGCGTCAGCGCAATGCGTTGCGTGACCTGAAGGATGCGGCGGTCCAAGTCCCAGTCCTCGGGTCCCGTCAGCGTCTCGTCGTATCCGCCGACGCGCGCCAGGATGCTCCTCCGTATCACCCGCAATGCGTCAATGCAGGTCGCATCGTAAAAGCCGCGCTCAAAGTTGCGCACCTTCGTCCACAGCCCATCCCCCATGCGGGTCTCGCGGACATAGAGCGCGTCCGGCGCATCGGGGAGGAGAAGCACTTCGCGAATCTCCCGCAACGTTTCCTCGGGGAGGCGCATATCCGCGTCCACGAAAAAGACGTGCGTGCCCGCGGCCTCCTGCCATCCCTTGTTCCGCTGGGCGCTCCGCTCGGGCCCCATCGTGAAAACCCGCACCGCCTCCGCGATGCCATTGTCCTCCGCCCACTGGCGGCTTCGTTCCGCCGTGCCGTCGGTCGAGCCGTTGTCCACGACCAACGCCTCTCCCCATCCCTCGCAGAGCGCGGGCTGGAACGATGCAAGGCACGCCCTGATGTTTTCCGCCTCATTCCGCGTCGGGACGACAAAGCTTACTTTCATGCGGCTTTCCTTTTTCTGACAGGGTTAGCGGGCAGGATTATTCTCGCGCAGGGGCGCAAAGGCGCAGAGCGTTCACGTGATCCCCCTTGCGGAAAAACGCCGCGTCTCCGCGCCTCTGCGCGAGCGTCCGAAACGGATGTTTTTTTCAGCAGGAACGTTTTCATTTCCCTTGTCTCCGGTGCGCGAACGGGAGGCGCGGGCGCTTGTGGATCAGCGCCAGCGCGACAATGAGGAACACGCCGGGGATGGCGAAGGGCCCGTCGCCGAAGCGTGTGTACGGCGCGGTGAGCGGTGTCTGCGGGACGTTGACCATGCTGACCATGAAGCCGTGGAAATCCATCACCGTGCCGCCGGCCTCCAGCATGGTGATGCGCCCCGTGGGCGAGACCACGCACGAGACGCCCGAGTTCGCGCAACGCACCAATGGCACGCCGTTCTCGACCGCACGGAAGATGGACTGGTGCAGGTGCTGCACGGGTTCAATCGATCCGTCGAACCATGCGTCGTTTGTGACGAGCGCCAAGAGGCGTGCGCCATCGCGCACGGCGTTGCGGCTCAGGTCGGGGACGGTGTCCTCAAAGCAGATCAGCGGGCCGATGGCCAGCGCGTGGCCGTTCGTGCGCGTGAGGGTCATCACGCCCGAACTTTCGCCCGGCGTGCAGCTCACGCCCGTGGGCGCGAAACGCTGGAGCCATGTGACCCGTTTGTCGAGCGGGATGTACTCGCCGAACGGCACGAGGTGCTGCTTGCGGTACGCGCCCAGCGGCGTGCCGTCTTCCGCAAACAGCCATGCGGCGTTGTGGTGTGCGAAGTCCTTCGCCGCATGGCCGGTGCCGCCGATTCGTTTTTCTTCCGAGACACCCGTGAGCAGCGGCGCGCGCGCCGCCGCCAGCCCCGCCTTGATGAACGTGAGCGTCTGCTGGTTCGGCAACACGCCCGGCGCGGCGCACTCGGGCCACAGCACCAGATCCGGGCCCGCAATCGCGGCGAGGCGCGTCTGCTCGATGAGCCGCACATAGTGTTGCTGCCGCGATGCCGCGTCGCCCGAAAACAAGCACGGCACGTTCGGCTGCACGAGCGCGATGCGCCACTCAGGATGCACATGCCCTTGCGCCGTCCACGCCTTGTCGCGCCCGAGCCCCCACACCCAACAGGCGACGACGAGCATGAACGGCAGGAGGCTCTCCGCCGAACGCCACAGGCGCCCGCCCCGCGGGAGCGCCGTCAGCGGCGCGCGCCGCACGCGTGCGATGACGGGTTCCGCCATGCGCCACGCCATGCTCGCGATCGCGCCGTTCGCCAGCACCAGCAGCGCGGACACGCCGTACACGCCCGCCACGCTCGCGAACTGAATGAACGGCGTGTTCCGCACCTGACTGACCGCAAGAAAATTCCACGCGAAGCCCGAAAAAATATTCGCGCGGATGTACTCCGCGCCCGCCCACAGCAACGGGTCAATCAGCGCCACCGCAATCACGCGCCGCCAGCTGCCCAGCTCGCCCGCCCATTTCCACACACGCGCCGACGCATACGCGAACAGCCCGAAGAACAACGCGCACACGGCCGACAGCGCCACCTGCCCCAGCACCACCAGCACCCACGGCCCGCCGTTCTTCACGATGGCCGGGAACCAGCTCAGCGTCGCGCACCAGAACACCATGCCCGAGAGCCACGCCCATGCGAACGCGCGCTTCGGCGTGCTGGCGCGTGTCAGCAGCATCAGCGGCACCAGCGCGAAAAACGCGCTCTCCGTCTGCGTCTGCGGCGGGAACGCACTCCACAGCAACACGCCGCTGATGAGCGCGGCGCCTCCCCTTAACCCATTCATGCGCATTTCATTCGTCACGCGAAAACCTCACATCCGATTTGTTCCGTAAGGTTCTTATCATGCCATATTTCGATTGCGGAAGACAAGATTTTACCGTCACGCGATGTTGCGCGCGCGAAAGATTCCGGACCAGAAAACGCGGCCGAAAAACACGCTGAAAAAAAATTAAAATTTCCTCTTGCGTCTAAACAAAAAATAGATTACATTACTCCCCAACTGGCAACCGTGTCGTGCGCGATGGAAGCATGATGAAGGTTGTGCGTATAACAGAAAGGATAACGCAATGGCTACAGTTAAGAAAGCAGCTCCTGCAAAGGCAGCTCCTGCGAAGAAAGCTGCACCGGCGAAGAAAGCGGCGCCCGTCAAGAAGGCAGTCGTGAAAGCAGCACCGGCGAAGAAGGCGGCAGCGCCCGCGAAGAAAGCGGCTCCTGCAAAGGCAGCGCCTGCGAAGAAAGCGGCTCCCGCGAAGAAGGCAGCGCCTGCGAAGGCAGCGCCCGCGAAGAAAGCTCCTGCGAAAAAAGCAGCTAAGAAGTAGTTGCCTTTTTCTTGTGAACCAAAAAAAGAAAAAGCACTTTTGCGGGCGACCGCAAAAGTGTTTTTTTATGTCCGCGAAGCGGACGGAAAGCGAGACACACATGAAATACGTTTGCGACATCTGCGGCTATGTTTACGACCCCGCGTCCGGCACAACCTTCGAGGATCTCCCCGAGGACTGGGCCTGCCCTGACTGCGGCGTCGGCAAAGACCAGTTCTCCGCGACGGCGTAGCTGGAGAAAAGAGGAATTGCTAATGACTGATTAGGAACCGGAGACCGCGAAAGCTGATGGCCCACCGGAACATCCAATAACCAACAAGGAAAAATCAACGCCCAAGCGGGGTCAGTCCTTTGGGGAACGACGGCTCTCCGAGCCGTCGTTCCGTTTCCTGTCATCGGCCGTCCCGTCCCCCCGCCGCCCCGTAGTCCCGTTGCCCTGTAGTCCGGCCGCCGTGTTCACTTTTTTTTGCGGTGCCCCTCATTCCGGGCTTGCGCGGGGCGGGGGTTTGGTGTATCCTGTCCCGCGTCCCTAGAGATAGGGGCAGGTGGACATGGTTAGAGAGTAGGGCGTCACAGCCCATATACCAAAGCTAACAAGGTCCCGGCACGGGTCGGGAAACCGTTATCATACAAAAGGTATTCCCGGCCGGGATCCGAAAGTAACGGGTTCAGGTATATGAATTGTGACCTTCCCGACTCTCGATTTAATTGGGAGTCTTTTTTGTCGGGGCGACGCCGCCGAGGGGCGGGATGAAAGGAAAGGGAGGGAGTATGGAAATGAGGTCGAAGTTGTGGTTGCGCGCGGGGGC
>Ga0082212_10000738_pt1 | contig 47815 bp, 38 predicted proteins | sample TergutNt197P3_FD_71548 | JGI IMG/M metagenome (GOLD analysis project Ga0082212, IMG submission 71548) | Neocapritermes taracua P3 segment gut microbial communities from Petit-Saut dam, French Guiana - Nt197 P3 | ecosystem: Host-associated > Arthropoda: Insects > Digestive system > Gut ... | reverse complement strand
AAGGTCTACGAAGAAAAAAAAAAAATTAAAAAAATAAAAAAAAAAATTTTTTTAAATTTTTTTAATTTTATAAATTTTTGGATTTTCCCCCCCCCCCCCCCCCAAAGAAGTCTGATAATCAACAAGTTGCATTTTTATTCCCTGTACAGTATTCCGTATCAGGCGTTTATTGTTATATTATTTAGCGATTAATAAACACAATTAATATATTTAATAATTAAATTTTAACATTATGGCTAAAATCGTATTAAAAACAAAAAACAGCGGCAACTCTCCTTTCATTAAGATAGGAGCTTTGGGTTCCATCTCAATTGACTGGGGTGATGATAAAACTACCTGTGATGATGAACTTACGGGTAGGAATAACACTTATGTTCACAACTATAAAAACTCCGGTATATATGACATTACCATATCGGGCGATGAAATTACTTATTTGGATTGTACAGGAAACAATCTAACAAGTTTGGTTGCAGAAGAGGCAGATAATAAGTTGGAAACGATTTATTGTCAAAACAATGAACTTTCAACCTTGGATGTAAAAAAACTTTCAGGGCTAAAAGAGTTACTTTGTTTCTCCAACAGTTTGGAAAGTTTGGATGTAACCGGAAATACCAACTTGGAAACGCTCCGATGCCGCAACAATTTGTTGACGCGTTTGGATGTTCGTAATAATAAAAACCTGCAATATTTATCTTGTTCTGCCGGTAGTTACGATAAAGGAAATTTGAATAAGTTGGAAGAATTACTGTTGGCTGAGCATTGGGAATTGAAAGAATTATCCTGTTCTAATAATAAGTTGGAAAGTTTGAATTTGAGCGGACTGTATATGCTGCAAAGACTCCGTTGCCGCGGTAATAAATTGACAAGTTTGATTGTAAGCGGGCAAAATATATTGAACTATTTGTCATGTTCTGCCAATAAATTAACAAGTTTGAATGTTAGCGGACTAAAACTGCTCACTTGCATAAAATGCAGAGACAATCAAATGTCGGATGAGGCATTGAATAATTTATTTGATTCGCTTAACTTTACTACGCAAGTAGATAAAATATTGCAAATAACGGGCAACCCCGGTACTACCAAGTGCAGCATAGCCGCTGCTGTAGCTAAAAACTGGACAGTAGATTATAAATATCCGGAATTGCCGAAACAGGAACAGGAAGAAGGCGCTGATGATGAACCCGAACAAAAACCAAAAGCGAAACAAATAATCACATTACATCATGATGAGAAACTTGTTACGACTTTCGGTTTTGCTTTAGCAGGTTCCGGTTCTGTTTCCATTGATTGGGGCGATGGAAAAACCGAAAGATATACGCTTCAGAAAAAAGCGGGCTATGATAGTTGGATTTATCATGAAAATAGCGGTAAAATTATACGAAAAGTTACCATAACTTGTGATAGCGGCAGCGAAATTACCTATTTTAACGGCGGTCATACTACTGTAGCCAGTGCAGATTTCAGTGGGCTTACTCAACTTAAAGATCTGTACTTTGAGAATGCCGGTTATCTCGAAGAGTTGAATGTGAGCGATTGTATCAACTTAAAAGTACTATTTTGTTCCTATGCCGATGATTTAGAAACTCTGGATTTGAGCGGATTAACCAATTTAACCCAGGTTGATTGTTACATGTGTACCAACTTGACCGAGCTGAATGTTAGCGGTTGTACCAAACTCAATTATTTAAATTGCAGAAAGAATAAGCTGTCAGTCAATACATTAAATGCGATTTTTGAAATGCTGCCTACGATTTCTGACAACTTTTTGGCTGAACTCTTTATTGCAGACAATCCGGGAACAGAACATGATTTCTGTAATACAGGTATTGCTGTCAAGAAAAATTGGTGGTTAGATTATGCCAATCCTGACTTTGAAGTCAATGATAAACAGCGCAGAAAAGAAATTAACGATTATCTGCGCAAAGAACTAAAATTCGGCAACGATGCCATTCAAAACATAATTGACGAAGAGGAAAGAATATCGAGATTAGAGGGCAACTATCTTTATAAATATGAAGATGTTACCCGCCACACCTCTGCTAATCAATTTCCTATGAACTGCTCATCGGCAGCTATTTATCCGGGCGCCTTGCTGGTGGTAGATGAACACCTTGGCACCATGTCGCCTACGCATGTAGGTTTGGCAAGAGGGTCTGTGAAAATAAACATCCTCGAATCTACTATTGGGGCTAAAGAAGTGAAAGCGGATGAGGGGGGAAGTTTACAAGCAAATATCAATGTTGCAATACAAGAAATAGTAAGCGACCATGTGCAAAAAAATAATCCTACGGCACACTATAGAAATACAACTGAAGAGGGCGAGAGTATGGATGAAATAAGTTTGCATGTAGGCTGTTCAACCAGTTTTTTAGGCGCTACTGTCGGAGCATCTTTTGATATGAAAAAAGAAAAGTATGCCAGGTATTATTTTACCGATTTTTCACATAGATTTTACACCATAACAGCAGAATACGATAAAAACGACCTCTCTAAATTGTTTGCAGATACGATTCATGTACGCGACATACAACGCAATTTTGGTAATAAACCGCTTATTTTTATTAGCGAGGTGAATTATGGGCGAAAACTTCACTTGATGGAAGAAGTTCAAGGAATAGATAAACGCATAATACAAACTTTAGATGTTAAAAGTTCTGTTGTTAAGATTGACCAATCATTTGAAAAATATACCTCTGATACGCAATATAAATATGAAGCTTTTGCTGATGGTGGCAGTGTGGAAAATACAAGCACAATTTTTGAATCGGTGATAACCGAGCCGCCCCAAGAGAAAGATAAAGATGGAAATATTATAAAAGAAACACCTGCTCAAAGATGTGCTCGCGAAATGAATGACAGAAGAAAGAGTGTGGATAAGTTCAAACAGTCATTTGAATATACAGACATAAACGGAATTAAACAGTATGAGCATAGCGGTGTTGTGCTGGATTACCGAGCCACGCGGCTTGATGGAGATAACCCAAGAGAAGCAGATTATTGGCTGAAAGGCATGCACAAGATAAAAAGACTTATACCCAATACCGGACTTAAAATTAAGATATTCAATGCCAACAAAAACCTGCCTATAACATATTTTGGTTATTATACAAAATTTAACGCTGTGGGAGAGGAGTTGCCAACGATATATGATATTCGCACAGATATTCAAATAGGTACTCTTAAACCTGCCGATTTAGGAAAAGAAGTTATAGACCGAAAAAACACAAGCATATTCCCTGTGCCGCTACACGAGATTTATGATCCTCTACACAACAATAAAAACTATAAAGCGACGGAAATTGACGCACAAAAATGGTTAAAACCGGAAATTACACTGAAAAAAAATATCTATAGAGTAGGGCTTACAATAACAGATGAACGGACGATCTTCGATCATACCTATATTTTACCTTGCGGGGATATTATTGCCGGTTTGTTGCGCCCCGGCAACGCCGGTCAAGAGGATGTGAACTGGTACTTTGGCGGTAATGCCACAGAAAGCGAAGACTGGTATAATGGCGGTAAAAAAGAATAAACAGTAATTTTTTTTAAAACAACCAAAGGCTGCCCGAAGGCAGCCTTTTTTGTATTTAATACAAAAATATTACTTTTGCATCATGTCGGCAAACAAAATAATATGGCAATCAGCAATGGTTTTTCTTCTGTTGATATTTTTTCCAAAACTATCAGCAGCGCAGGAAAATATAAATAACACTGTCGAAATTGACACAAGCGGTTATATTCCATTACGGTATTCGAGAGCGATTGATTACAATCTTATGATTGCCGCATTTAACGGCTTTGTTACCGAGATAGATAGATTGATAGAAAGGGGAGCAGATGTGAATTTCCGCAATGTTGAAGGCTATACACCTCTTTTCTTTGCCGTTTATTATAATGAGTTGGAAACGGTAAAGGCTCTATTGGCACATTCGCCCACACTTGACTATTTTTATTTTACAACAACTTCAGAAACAGCCCTTTTGATAGCGGTAAAAATGAATTATCTCGATATTGCAGAGGCTTTGATACGAGCCGGAGCACAAATTGATTTAGCCGACTCGAAGGGAGCCGCTCCACTGCATTATGCCTCGTTGTATGGTTATGCCGAGATGACCGATATGCTTTTGTATTATGACGCTCAGATAAACTTAAAAACCGACGATGGCTTTTCAGTCCTTCATACTGCCATTTATTCGGGATATGTTGACATTACCGAGATGCTGATAAAAAACGGAGCGAATATGGAAAGTCGCGACAATGACGGAAACACACCTTTTTTAATTGCAGCCTCATTTGGCGATACGCTTATTATGAATATGCTTTATAAATACGGCGTTGATTTTTATGCAAATAACAACATGAATTATAACGCATTAACGCTGGCAATTGCTTTCGACCACAAAGATGCTGTAAAATATTTGCTGCAAATTGACAATAAATGGAACGAAAACTCGCCACCCGAACTTAACCCTTATAAAGTTGCTGCAAAATATGCCAGAAAGGATATTGTAAATATTCTTCGTAACGAAAATATACAGGGGGCTATTAAACTGTCGTTCGACCAAGCGGCGTTTTCTGCATATGCTCGTTTTACAAAACATAATTTTTACAACGGATTCAGTATTTCGTTGCGTGAACCGTATTTTAACGCCGGAATTACGGCAGGCCTGAATACAAAACTGTGGGAAACAAGGTTGCTTGTTGAAAAAAGTCCCGATAATTTTTATCAGTATGCAGATAAAAGTTCAATGTTATTTGCAGGGCTATTCAAAGATTTTATCATTGAAGATAATCCCACCGGCAAGCGTCTTATTTTCTCAACTTCGCTATCGGCAGGTTATACGTTTGGAAATAAATTTAAAGGAACGGAAATATTTCCCGAACGAAAAATGGTTGTAATTCCCGGAGTTGCAATTAAAAAGTCATACACGCCGATAACACTTCTTTTGGGAGTCGATTACCTTAACTTAGGCTATTACAAGGCAGGCTCAGTTTGGGCAACACTTGGATTATCGTATAATTTTTATTTCGATAACATGCAGATTAAACAAAAAAGAATTAAATGGAACTGACGTATGAAAAGATTTTTTCCTTTGATATTAAACCTGATAATAGTTTTTGCAATGTCGTGCAAAGTTGATGAATATTTCCCAAAATGTTCGGAATGTACTGTAAACGAGCCGTATGAGGCTATCATAAAATGTAAAGTAGAATGGGATAATCATAAAGGAGTGCTGGTGCAGATTTGGGAAGGAAAATTAGAGGATAATATTCTAATTGCTTCGGAGCGTGTGTATTCATCTTCGGTTTATGAGGGAAAAGTTCCTTTAAATAGATACTACACCATTACGGCAACTTATGTTATTGATAATAAAACGTATGTGGCTGTTAATTCAGTTTTGCCAAAAGTAAAACATACCAATAACCAATGCGACGAACCATGTTATTTTGTATATAATAATACTGTAAATCTGCAACTTAAATACATAAAATAAGATAGTTTTTTCTTTTAACCGAACTTATGAGCTTGCGCAGCCAATGCAGTGATATGTGAATCCGAGTTCTTCCAGTTCGTTTCTGTCGTAAATATTTCTTCCGTCAAATATCAACGGTTTTTTTAACATATTTTTGATACGTTCAAAATTCGGAAATCTATACACATCCCATTCTGTTACAACAGTTAAGCAGTCGGCTTTGTGAATAGCCTCGTATTGGTCGTGGCAGTACGAAATGGATTTGCCGAAAACTTTAAATGCTTCGTCTTGTGCTGCCGGATCGTGTGCTTTTATTTTTGCTCCTGCTTCAAGCAGTTTTTTTATTGTTGTTATCGATGGTGCTTCCCGCATATCATCGGTGTGTGGTTTGAATGATAATCCCCAGATTGCTATGGTTTTACCGGAAATATTGCCTGAAAAACTTTTCATTATTTTTTTGAATAGCGTCAATTTTTGGTCGTTGTTAATTGCTTCAACGGCTTTCAGAAGGCGCAGGTCGTAATCGTATTTTTCGGCGGTGTGAATAAGCGCTTTTACATCTTTGGGGAAACACGAACCGCCGTAGCCAATGCCCGGATTAATAAATTTGTTGCCGATGCGCGGGTCGGAGCCGATGCCTTTTTGCACCATATTTACATCGGCGCCTGTCAGTTCGCACAGATTTGCAATGTCGTTCATGAAACTGATTTTTGTGGCAAGCATCGAATTTGCTGCATATTTTGTCATTTCAGCCGAAACAATATCCATAAATATTATCGGGTATCCGTTGAGTACAAATGGATTATAGAGTTTTTTCATTATATCTTCGGCTCGTTCCGAATCCACTCCGATTATTATGCGGTCGGGTTTGAGAAAATCTTCAACGGCGGCTCCCTGTTTCAAAAATTCGGGGTTGGAAGCAACATCGAAATCAATTTTTATTCCGCGTTTATCAATTTCTTCCTGTATAACATTTTTAACTTTTTTGGAAGTGCCTGTGGGAACAGTGCTTTTCGTAACTATCAGTGTGTATGAATTAATATACTTGCCGCAATCGCGTGCTACGCCCAAAACATGACTGAGGTCGGCGCTACCGTCTTCGGCGGGCGGGGTACCTACTGCAATAAATACAACTTCGGCATCAATTATAGATTTTTCAAAATTTGCCGAGAATTTTAAACGATTTTTTTTAATGTTGCGATTAATTATATCTTCCAATCCCGGTTCGAAAATTGGAGTTTTTCCATCTTTTAGATTGTCAATTTTCTCTTTATCAATATCAACACAAACAACATCAATGCCCACTTCCGACAAGCAAGCACCTGTAACCAAACCAACATATCCCGTTCCTGTTACAACAATTTTCATCTGTAATTTAATTGTGCATGAAAAATAATTAATTAGTTGCAAAAATAATAATTCTGCTCACAGGTTAAGGGTTAAAAGCAATAATTATCAATAAGGATAAAAATTTTACTTAACTTTGTGCGATTTTTTAATTTTAAATAGTTGCAATATGCCTCTTAATATTCCCGATAAACTTCCTGCAATAGAGATACTTCAGGAAGAGAATATTTTTGTGATGGACGAAACTCGCGCCACTCATCAGGATATACGACCGTTGAAAATAGCACTTCTTAATTTGATGCCGCTGAAAGAATCAACAGAAATAGATATAATCAGATTGTTGTCTAATTCGCCTTTGCAGTTGGAACTTGATCTTATCAAACTCTCGACTCATGTTTCGAAAAATACCTCGATTGAGCACATGCAGGCGTTTTATAAGGATTTTCCTAAAATCAGAAATCAAAAATACGATGGACTGATTATTACCGGTGCACCTGTGGAACAGATAGAATTTGAGGAAGTTACATACTGGAAAGAACTTACCGATATTTTCGATTGGGCGCGTATAAACGTAACATCGTCTATTTTTATTTGCTGGGGAGCGCAGGCGGCGTTAAATTATTATTACGGTGTTCCGAAATATCAACTCGACAAAAAAATGTTTGGCGTTTTCAAACAATCTATTTGTGACCCTAAACACCCGCTGTTCAGAGGGTTTGACGATTTTTTCTTTGTGCCTCACAGCCGCCATACCGAAATAAGAAAGAACGATATTGTAAATATTTCGGATCTTAAAATTTTATCCGAATCCGATGCTTCAGGCGTGAATATTGTCGCTTCGAAAAACGGACGCGAGTTTTTCTTTACCGGTCATGCAGAGTATTCGCCCGACACTTTGGACAAGGAATTTAAACGCGACAGGGGAAAAAATCTTCCGATTGATATTCCTGTAAATTATTATGTTGATAATAATCCTGACAATGCGCCGATGGTAACATGGAGATCGCATGCCAATCTGCTGTTTGTTAATTGGTTAAATTATTTCGTATATCAAATCACGCCATTCAACATTGAAACGATAGAGTAGGGGAAGGCACAAAATTAAACCACTTTATTTTCGGGGCAATTCAGTTGTTTTAAATAATTGTAAACTTCTACCTGAGATTGAATTTTGTTTTTTCCGTGCCTTACAAATTCGTTCGATTGCGTTGAGTCATAAACTCTTGCCTTAACATTATCTTTCCACTGTATATCGAAAATTTTGCGTATTTCTTCTTTTATGCTTTTGTCGAATATGGGGCATGTTACTTCTAAACGGAGGTCAAGGTTGCGGGGCATCAGGTCGGCAGACGAGATGTAAATTTCTTCGTTGCCGCCGTTGCAGAAAATAAAATATCGCGAATGTTCAAGAAATCTGTCCACTATGCCGATTGCCTTTATATTTTCGCTTTTCCTTGGCTCTTGCGGAACCAACGAAAGCATTCCCCGCACAATCAGTTTAATTTTTACTCCCGCATTCGAAGCCTCATAAAGTTGCTCAATTATCTCTTTATCGGTTAAGTTATTCAGTTTTATATATATATATGCTTTTTTACCTCTGCCGGCGTTTCGTATTTCGTTCTCTATCATCTGACTTATCTTGTTTCGAAAGAAGAAAGGCGACAGAACAAGATGATAAAAATTATCTTTTTTATAATTGATACTAAAGAAGTTAAACGCTTTAAAAACTTCATTGGTTATCTTTTTATTTGATGTAAGCAGAAGATGGTCGGTATAAATTCGCGCCGTTTCTTCATTGAAATTGCCTGTTCCAACGGCTGCGTATCTTTCTGTAACATTGTTTCTTATGCGGGTTATGAGGCACAGTTTCGAATGAACCTTCAGTCCGGGAACGCCGTAAATAACCTTTACACCGCCGTCAATCAGTTTGTTACCCCAATTAATGTTGGCTTCTTCGTCAAATCGCGCCTGAAGTTCAACCACCGTTGTAACCTGTTTACCGTTTCGCACAGCGTTAAGAAGCGCATTAATTACGCTCGAATTTCGCGCAAGTCTGTAAAGCGTTATTTGTATCGAAACGACCATTGGGTCGATTGATGCTTCGCGCAGCATATCAATAAAATGGTCGAAAGGATTATACGGAAAATAGAGCATCAAATCCTTTTTCTTGATGACCGACAAGATACTTTTTCCGTTTATTATGTCGCGATGATTGACAGGTGTTAGTTCCTGATAGTAAAATTCTGCCATTTTCAAATTCGGGAACTTCATAAAATCCTTGAAGTTATGATACCTATTGCCCGGTATTATGGCATCGTTAGCATTGATATTGAGTTTATTGGATATGATTTTCAGCATATCTTTCGGCATCAGTCTGTCGTAAACCAAGCGCACAGGCGAGCCTTTTTTCCTTTGCTGAAGACTTTTCGACAGTTTGTCAATATAACTTTCCGAAATATCGTCAGCAATCTCAAGTTCAGAGTCTTTGGTAACTTTTATCGTATATGCCGAAATTTCATCGAAATCGAAGATAAAAAAGATGTCTTTCAGCCCAAATCTGATAATATCATCAAGGAAAATGATATACTTGTTGTCTTTTTTACTCGGCAACTGAACAAATCGCGGCAAAATATTTGCAGGTAATTCGAGCAGCGCATACCGGCTTTTTGCCAATTCCTTTTTATAAAGATGAACGGCAAAATATATTGCATCATCGGTAAGATTGGGAAGTGTTGAGTTTTTCTCAATCATAAAAGGCATCAGTCTGTTTCTTACCTCTTTATGAAAATAATTTGCAACAAATTCGGTCTGTTCTGCGTTGAGTTGCTGTTCGTTTATTATATAAATATTGTGCGTTGCTAACTCCTTAATCAGTTTTGCGTAGATTTTTTCGAACTTTATATTCTGCTTAATAACAATCTCTTGAATTGCTTTCAGCGTTAATTTGGGATTGTATCCAAGAATATTTTTTGCCTTTTGCCCAAACTGCGACAGTCTTCTTAGCGTTGCAACTCTTACTCTGAAATATTCGTCGAGGTTATTTGAATAAATACCCATAAATTTAAATCTTTCAATCAGCGGATTATCAGTATTTTCCGCTTCCTGAAGAACTCGCTCGTTGAACGACAGCCAACTTATCTCTTTTGGTATGTACGATTTGTCCAAGATTATTTTTAGTTACAAAGTTACAAGAATAGTTATTAGTTACAAGTTACTCCCGAAAAACAAATATGGTTATTCTGCGAGCAGATTTTCAATTTCGGTTTTAAGTAAAGGAATATGCTTAACCACAATACCCCAAATAGTTTCGTCCGAAACGGAGTCGTATCCATGAACAACGCGGTTGCGGACATCTACTATTTTGCGTGCATTGCTTATCTCAACATCGCAGTCTTGTTTAAGAATTCGGCTCATGGCTTCGCCTATAATCCCGATATTTCGTTCTACTGCCCGTTTGGTGCGCAAATCGTTACAATAATCTGCGTAGAGTTTCGGGCGGTCGCTGAAAAAACTTTCAATTTCTTCTATAGCCGTCAAAATATCGTATAACCATGTTTTTAACTCATTATCCATATATTAACTGTTTGCAGCGGTCAATATTTTTTTTAAGATACGGATTTCTGACAGCCTGTTCTTCAAGCAGGTCAACTGGACGGTTAAAAATGTCCTGAAGCGAAAACTTTAAATCGAAATAGTTATCGGCATACTCTTCTACGGGAATATCGTTAAATGCAACTATCATATCCACATCGCTGTTGTTGCTGAACCGTTCCGTTAAAACCGAGCCAAAGGCGTATAATGTCCTCACGTGGTGTTTTCGACAAAGTGTCGATAAATTATTTTTATAACTGTCTAAATACATACTTGTATATTTCTACCTGCAAAAATACATTTTTTTAGTTACAAGACAAAACCATATATCACAAAGGCAAAGCAATTTAGTTTTGTAAATATTTTTATGGTGTCAATTGATAAATAATTTTTCCGGTATTTTGAATAATATCTGTCCAAAAATTTACGTTGAACTCAATAGCCACTATTCCGCATTTTGGCATAGAGTTGTATTCGCCTGCGCTTAATATTGCCGCAAGTTCGGTAAATGACGGATTATGTCCGAAAAGTGTTACAGTATTTTTTTGGTTGTCTATTTTTGAAAGTGCCTCGTGTAATGTGCTAAGGTTGAAGTTGTAATAAATGTTATCGTCCATTATTATTGAGTTGGACGGTTTTCTGTAAATTCCCGAAAAAATAAGGGCTGTTTCAATCGCTCTGAATGCCGGACTTGAAATAACAACTCCAATCGACAACTCTTTCTCTTTTAACTTGATAGCCATAGTATTGGCAGTATATTTCCCTTTGTTTGTAAGCGACCGTTCAAAATCGGAAATGTCGAACACAGGGTCTTCTGCTTTACCGTGGCGTATAAAAATCAGTTTTTTCATTTTTGCTAATTTACATAATCACTGAAATCAAATTCCAAAACTTGTTCCCATTTTTTGAGCCTGAATAACAATTGTATCATCTTTTTTCACAAGTTTTGTTTTGCCTGCAACATCGGCAAGCGGGACAGAGGTTATATCATTATTTTTCAGGGCTACCATTTTCCCGAAGTCGCGGGCAGCGATTAACTCGGCAGCGGCGGCTCCGTATCTGGTTGCCAGCATTCTATCCATTGGCGATGGCGCTCCTCCTCGCTGAATATATCCCAACACTGTTTCTCTTGTTTCCAATCCGGTAAGTTCGGTAATCCTTCGGCTAAGTGCTTGAGCAGCCGAAACATCTTGCTTTATATCCATCTTTGCTTTTATCCCTTCTGCCACTACCACAATTGAATATGGTTTATTTTCGGAGGCTCGCTGAAGCAAATATTCGGCTACTTTCGTTTCGCTGAAATCAATTTCGGGTATCAGAATAACGTCCCCGCCGCCGGTAATTCCTGAATAAAGTGCAATCCAGCCGGCGTTATGTCCCATTACCTCTATTATCATTATTCTTTTGTGCGAGTTTGCTGTTGAGTGCAGTCGGTCGATTGCATCGGTTGCTATGTTTACAGCCGAATCGAAACCAAACGATAAATCGGTTCCCCAAACATCGTTGTCAATGGTTTTGGGAATGCTGATTATGTTAAGTCCCTCCTGCGACAGTTTGTAGGCTGTTTTGAGAGTTCCATTGCCGCCAATGCACACAAGGCAATCAAGTTCCATCTGCTCATAGTGTTGACTTATAAGGCTTGCCTTGCTTATCTCTGTTTTATCTTTACTTTTTTTGAAAGGTTTTTCGCGCGAAGTGCCTAATATAGTACCTCCAAGCGTTAATATACCCGACAGGTCGTTTTCGGTCAGTTTGCGGTATTCTTTATTAATCATTCCGCTGAAACCATCGCTGATGCCGATAACCTTCATACCGTAATGTATAATTGCCGTTTTCCCGATACCACGTATTGCCGCATTAAGACCGGGGCAATCGCCTCCTGCGGTAAGTATTCCTATTCGCTGTTTCTTTTTTATTTTTCCCATCTGTTGAATGATTTGCTCTAATTTTTTGGACAAATTTAGTTTTTTAAAGTTATGTTTTTTACTTTTTCAATGTGATAACAATAGCGCCGTTATACGCATCACTACCATAAAGCATCGCTGCATTAGCTGATTTAAGAATGGTAACTTCTTCAATCATTTCAGAGTTAATCATCCCCAAATTAAATGACCTTCCCATCGGCACTCCGTCCACTACTATCAACATCGAGTTAGCGTTGGGTTCCATTGAAAGAGATCTGACACCTCTCATTCGTATACTGCCTCCAACGATACTAAGACCGGATATTCTACCATTAAGATTAAACCACCATTTGTCTTCGTGTACTGGTGATCTTACTAACTCGACTCCTGATATTGATTGTATTGAGTAAGTTAGTTGTATTTTGTCACGCACAATACCCATAGCCGTTACAACTGCTCTTTCGGGCGGAATAACACGAGTCGCCGATACAACTACGTCACCCAAAACATTGGCATCGGTTTGAAGAGTAATGTTAAACAATGTTTGATTTTCCACAGGTAATTCAACTGTTTTGTATCCAATAAACGACACTTGCAGAGTCGCATCATTTGGTACATTCAGCATAAAATTACCGTTTGTATCAGTTGTCGTTCCTATTGTTGTGGTTCCTTTTACTACAACATTAACTCCGGGCAAACCGAGCCCGTCTTCTGCATTGATAACCTTGCCGGTTATAGTCCTTTGCGCAAAAATGCTTTGCGAAACTGCCAATAGCAATGCAATAAAAAGTAATTTAGAGTTTTTCATAGTTTTAGGTTTTTAGTTTATTTTTCAATTTCTCATTTTACAGTTTTTTAAACATTTTATATTTTCAGTTTAACTTTGTACCGTTCCAGCAGGGCAGTTATTAATATACATGAAAGAGCCCAGATAAAACTTTTTATCAAACCAAAGTACATATATGCCATATCGGTTTGCATAGATACAGGTAATATAAAATCTACAAATTTATAATAATTATTTCGTGTTAAAACAGGTATATAAGTGTGAAATACGCTTTGCAAAAAATATGGCATAACATAACACGAAAGTGTAGCTGTTCCGCCGGCTTTAATTATGTTGAACCAATTCGCTTTGCCCTTTTCTACCGCCCAATGCAATAAACCATAAGTGCCTACCGTAATTGCCGAACAATATAATATCCATGGGGGAGTGGAGCCGAGTTTTGCAATAATCCAGAATTTATTAGAAATGGCAGCAGCAATCAATAAACCTGCAATAAGCGCAAGCCAGAGAATAATCTTTTTACGAACTTCAACGTGCGAATATTTGGCTATCAAAAGCGAAAATAATACGCCACCCATAGTAAGAACTGTTGATGAACCGACACGCGCTATACCCATAAGGTCGTTTATGATATTAGGTTCTCTTGGAATCAGTTGTTTGCTTCTTGCCATACAATATATAAATATTGCCAACCAAAAGATAAGTATTTTCGGAATGCTGTTGCGTACAAACAGATAGACAAATGCACAAAACAAATAAGCCCAGCCGATGCTTCCCAATATTCCGTAACTGCCTCTGAAATATTCGCCATCACGAGTGCGGAAAATATACGCTAAATACATGAGTAACAAGACTCCGAGTATTTGCAAGGCTGTATATAAATGGCGAACAGGTTTATCGATTTTGGGATATGTGTTCCAAATCATAAAAAATCCCACCACGAAAAGCGATTTGAAAACAGGCATGGTTATTCCAACATCGGGCGACAAACGCAACAGGCTTTGTTCGGTAAAGGCTCCCATAATAAGCAAAGCAAAGGTGCGCGATAAGATATGCAATACTGTACCTGTTTCCGATAATCCTTTTCTGAATCTACTCTCAATGGCAAAAGGAATAGACATTCCTACCACGAATAAAAAAATTGGGTAAACAACATCAGCCAAACCAAGAAAATCCACACCCTGTTGTGCATGTTTCATCCATTGAGGTACGTTTCTTATTGCCCAAAAGTCGTTGACAAAAATCATCAACAACACAGTCAAAGCTCTTAAAATGTCAATAGCGGCATTGCGTTGCGTGAAATAATATTTATCTGTTGTTTCCATACGAACGAATTATTTGTTCATTACCCCATCATAAACAGTTTTTCTAAAAGTCCCTGCTTCATCATCGCCGCTGTACTGCCAATACATTGCACCGAGTAATCCTCTCTGTTTCAGAAACTCACATTTTAGGGCAATAGAACGAACATTTTCATAAGTATAAACAAATTCTCCATCTTTGTTTGTCAGGTAAGGCACTTTTGCCACATCGTCCCACTGTTCTGTATATTCGTCGCTATGGCTTGCAATATCGTGGATATTAATACGCGGCTCTCCTTTTCCATAGAACGGTATTCCCAACGTCAGTTTGTTGGGCGGTATTCCGGCAGCAATGTGCAAATCTACTGATTCTTCGCCCGACCTTCTTGTTTTTTCCGATGGGTAAAGCCCTGAATGGTGGTATGGAGGCATTCCCATATCGTAGGTCATGATATTGATAAAATCGACATAAGGCTCAACGGCTTTAAAATCAACATATCTTGCATTGGCAGCCGAAGCAAATGTCAGTAATTTATCTTTTCCAAGAATTTCACGAATCTCGCGCATCAGCAAAGTAAAATTATCCGTATCCTCTGGCGATGATGATATTCCTGACGATGAACTTGTTGGATATTCCCAGTCCATATCAATTCCGTCCAAATTGAACTCGTCCACTACACGCTTACAGTCGGCAACAAATGCTTTGCGATTGGTTTCATCGGCAGCCATCTCACTGAAACGACCACTGCCCCAGCCACCTATGGAAAGAACCACTTTCAAATCGGGCTTCTGTTTTTTTAATGCAACAATGGCTCTTAAACGGTCTTCGCTGGTTTCACGAACTTCATTATTATTATTGGCGTTTGGATTAGTCGGGCGGTTTATCATAATTCCGTTAAATGTTTCATTTACATGCCCAAAAGCATAATTAATGTGAGTAATGTGTGTCGGGTCGGGAACATCGCCTCTGTTCATTGCATAAGCAATAATTACAGGCTCAGGTTGTTGTGGCGTTTTTGGCGCACAAGCGCTCAAAAATAGCAATGCAATAAAAAGTAATTTAAAGTTTCTCATAGTTTAAAATTTATTAGTTAGAATTGATTATTTGCCCATTACTCCATTGTAAACGGCTTTTTGCAGTGTTCCTTCGTCGTCATCGCCGTTGTAATCCCAATACATTGCGCCCAACATTCCTTTTTCTTTCAGCCATTCGCATTTTATTGCTATTGAGCGAGGTATTTCGTATGTAAGAATAAATTTACCTTCGGCATCAACCCAATATGGAGCCTGCGCATCTTCGTCCCACAATTCTTTGTAACCTTCCAGCATGGTAACTTCGCCATTTCTGCCGATAATACCCAATTCGCCATTGTTGTTTACAAGATTTCTGTAATCGATAAATCCCGAAATAACATCAATTCCGCGACCATAAAAAGGCATACCCAATGTCAATTTATGAATAGGAACACCGGCTTCAACGTGCAAATCAACAGACTCTACACACGAACCCCTTGTATGCTCCGAAGACTTGAATGCCGCATGATGAAAAGGTGGTCTGCCCATATCGTAAGTCATAATATTAACAAAATCAATATAAGGCTCAACGGCTTTAAAATCAACATATCGAGCATTTCCTGCTGATGCAAAAGTAAGCAGTTTGTCGTTTCCGATGGCTTTTCGTATTTCGCTCATCAGTAACGTAAAATTATCCGTATCCTCCGGCGATGACGATATTCCTGCCGATGAACTTGTTGGATATTCCCAATCCATATCAATACCGTCTAATCCAAATTCGGTTATTACCCTTTTGCAATCGGCAGCAAACGCCAAACGGTTTGCTTCGCTGGCAGCCATTTCGCTGAAATTGCCACTGCCCCAGCCACCTACCGAAAGCATTATTTTAAGCGAAGGTTTTTGCTGTTTCAATGCAACAATCGCTCTTAAACGGTCTTCGCTGGTTGCGCGACCATCATCACTGTCGGAACGAGACGGACGGTTTATTATAATACCGTTAAAAGTTTCGTTCACATGACCAAAAGCATAATTTATATGCGTTACATAATCGGTGTTGGGCATCACACTGCTCCACGAAGTTACATAAGCAAGCACCACCGAGTTGTTTGCAACAGGCTGCTGACGGCAACCCGCAAGACTTAACGCCAGTAAAACGGCAAATAAAAATTTAATTTTTTTCATAATTTTAATTGATTTAAGGTTAGTATGATTAGTTCATGATTTTATCTTCTTCTTTTTTTGCTAAACCGTTATCGTTTTTATCCAGTTATATGCATTTACAAACGCTTCAATCCAAGGAGTAACGTCATCGTTACGTCTGTCGGGCGGATAGTAGCCGCATTGCCACGGGAAGTACGCACGTTCAAGGTGAGGCATCATTGCAAGATGACGACCATCGTGCGAACAAAGCCCTGCAATGTCGAAAGATGAGCCATTCGGGTTTGCAGGATATGTGTGTCGACTGTATTTCAGGGGAATAGAATATCGCTTCTCTGGATAGGGAATGCTGAAGCGACCTTCGCCGTGAGCAACCCAAATGCCAAGTTCCATACCCGACAACGACCCTAACATAATCGAATTATTGTCGGCAATGCGAACACTCAAAAATCCCGATTCAAATTTATTCGAATTATTGTGGTAAAGTTTCGGTTTCTCTTTATGGTCGGTGTACAGCAGTCCGAGTTCTATCATAAGTTGGCAGCCGTTGCACACGCCAAGCGAAAGCGTGTCGTGCCGTTTGTAGAAATTTTCGAGAGCCGCCGCCGCTTTCGGATTATACTTAAATGCTCCCGCCCAGCCTTTTGCCGAGCCAAACACATCGGAATTTGAAAATCCGCCAACAAAAACAATCATATTTATATCCGCAAGAGTTTCGCGCCCCGAAATAAGGTCGGTCATATGGACATCTTTAACATCGAAGCCTGCAAGATGCAGTGCATAAGCCATTTCGCGGTCGCCGTTCACGCCTTTTTCTCTAATTATCGCTGCCCTGATGCCCGATTTTTTTCTTCTTTTCGGGTTTATTTCAAGCGATTTGAAACTTCCTTCAAATGTTCCGAGATTATATTTAATATCGTGCGAATTGAAGTTCAGAAATCTTTCGAGCGATGGTTTTTCTCCCGATTGCCGTCTGTCGAGAAGATATGAAGTTTCGAACCATTTTTTTCGCATCTCGTTAATATTCACCGAGATTGAGCGTTTGTTGTTTTTGATTTGCAAAAATCTTTTGTCGATTGGCTGACCGATTGAATAGTACGAAATTCCGTTTTCAAGAAGTATTTCGGCTACTTCGCTTTCGTCTTTAACCTGAATAACTATTCCGGGGTTCTGGCTGAAAAGTATCTTCACAATGTCTTTTTCGTTGAGAGCCGTAAGGTTAACAGCGATGCCGCCTTTGGTGTTTGCAAAGCACATTTCGAGCAGTGTTGTGATTAATCCTCCCGATGCAATGTCGTGTCCTGCAAGTATTTTGCCCCGTTTTATAAGCTGTTGAATTACATTAAACGCATCTTTAAAATATTCGGGGTCTTGCACCGTAGGAGCCTCGTTGCCAAGAGTGTTTAACACTTGTCCGAGGCAACTTCCGCCAAGTTTATATTTATCTCGGCTGAAATCTATCAGCAGGAGGGAAGTGTTCGGGTCGTTAACAATAACAGGCTCAATAATTTTCCTTATGTCGCTCACCTCACCCGCCGCCGAAATTATTACGGTTCCGGGCGAAACAACAACATCGTCCTTGTATTTTTGCGTCATCGACAGGCTATCCTTGCCGGTCGGTATATTTATTCCGAGTTCTATGGCAAACTCGCTTGCGGCTTCAACGGCTTTGTAAAGTCGGGCATCTTCGCCTGCGTTTTTGCAGGGCCACATCCAGTTTGCCGACAGCGAAACGCTTTGAAGTCCGTGAGCAAGCGGCGCCCATATAATATTTGTAAGCGCCTCGGCAATTGCAAGCGTAGAGCCTGCCGAAGAGTCAATCAACCCAGCCGCCGGCGCGTGTCCAACCGATGTTGCAAAACCCTGTTTGCCTCTGTAATCGAGCGCAATAGCGCCAAGATTATTCAGCGGCAGTTGAAGCGGTCCGGCGCATTGCTGCTTCGCAATTTTACCTGTTACCGAGCGGTCAACCTTGTTGGTAAGCCAGTCTTTGCACGCAACCTCTTCAAGTTGCAGCACATTTCCGATGTATTCAATTATCTTTTTGCTATCGTATTGAATTTTAGAAAATTGCTCGTCAATATTGTTATCTTTCATAACCATTTTCGGTGGATTTCCGAATAGCGAGTTCAGCGACAAATCTATTGGTTTTGAGCCTGTAACCGAATTTTCGAAAGTAAACTGATTATCGCCCGTAACTTCGCCGATAACATAGAACGGAGCCCTTTCACGCTCTGCAATTTCTTTTAGAGTATTGATATTCTTCTTTTTAAGAATAAGTCCCATTCTTTCCTGCGACTCGTTGCCAATAATTTCCTTGTCCGAAAGGGTAGGGTCGCCGATGGGAAGTTTCGAAATATCAATCTTTCCGCCCGTTGCTTCAACAAGTTCCGACAGGCAGTTCAGATGCCCGCCTGCGCCGTGGTCGTGAATTGAAACAATGGGGTTGTTGTCCGACTCGGCTAAGGCTCGTATGGCGTTGTACACCCTTTTTTGCATTTCGGGATTTGCCCTCTGAACAGCGTTAAGTTCAATAGCGCTGTCGAATTTTCCGGTATCAACCGACGACACTGCGCCGCCGCCCATACCAATACGGTAGTTGTCGCCGCCGAGCAGAATTATCTTGTCGCCTTTTTCGGGAATATCTTTTTCGCAATCAATTTTCTTTCCTGTGCCTATGCCGCCTGCAAGCATTATCACTTTATCAAATCCGTATTTCTTCTGATTTTCAAAGTGTTCGAATGTAAGCACCGAGCCGCAAATAAGCGGTTGCCCGAACTTGTTGCCAAAATCGCTGGCTCCGTTCGAGGCTTTTATCAGAATATCTTCGGGCGATTGATACAGCCATTCGCGCGCTTCGGTATTTTTTTCCCACTCGTGCCGCTCGTTAAGCCTTGGGTATGAGGTCATATAGACGGCGGTTCCTGCAATGGGCATTGCGCCTTTTCCGCCTGCAATTCGGTCGCGTATTTCGCCCCCCGAACCTGTTGATGCTCCGTTAAACGGCTCAACGGTAGTCGGGAAATTATGTGTTTCGGCTTTTATCGAAAGTATTGATTCGTAATCTTTTATTTTGAAAAAATCGGATTTATCCTGCGATGCGGGAGCAAATTGCTCAACAACAGGACCTTCGAGAAAAGCGCAATTGTCTTTGTATGCCGATATTACGCGGTTGGGATTTGTGTTTGTGGTGTCTTTTATCATTCGGAAAAGGGTCGATTTCATCTCTTTTCCGTCAATTATAAACTTGCCGTTGAATATTTTATGGCGGCAATGTTCGGAGTTAACTTGCGAGAAACCAAACACTTCGCTGTCGGTAAGTTTCCGTCCGATTTTAACGGCAAGTTGTTCCAGATATTCAATTTCGTCATCGCTAAGTGCAAGTCCTTCACTTTGATTGTATTCTGCAATATTGTCGATAAAAAATATTGGGTCGGGCTTTTTGTCGATTGTAAATAATTTTTCGTCAAGATTTTTGTAAACAGCCTGAAGCATAGGGTCGAACTGAGGATTTGTTTCTTTTGCCAAAATAAATTCCTCAATCCTGAAAATTCCCGAAATGCCCATATTTTGGGTTATCTCAACGGCATTTGTACTCCAAGGCGTTACCATCTCTTTCCTTGGACCTATAAAAACCCCTTTAATTTTTTTTGACGTAACATGTATTGCATTGTTAAACAGCCACGTAAGTTTTTTAATGTCGTTTTTTGTTAACGGATTTGTTGTTCCGGCAGCGATTATATCAGCTGAATTAGTTTTAAAAAGATAGATCATGCATTATGATATAAAACATTGGTACATAGGCAAATATTAGTATGCCAATTTGCAAATGTACTCAAAAATTTTTAAATCATGTAAAGCAAAACATTAAAAGTTTGAAGAAGAATATAAAAAGACAGTTACGTGCAAATAGTTTTAAATTTTTTGTTTTCAGTTACAGGAAATTTTATAACTTTGCGCTCACGTTTTTTGAAAATATTGCCCAGATGGTGAAATTGGTAGACACGCCAGCTTGAGGGGCTGGTGCCGGTTCCGGTGTGCAAGTTCGAGTCTTGTTCTGGGCACAATGCAAAACGCTAATCATCAAAAAATAAGGTGGTTGGCGTTTTTTTTGTTTGGTAAATTGGTTTTAGACGTTTTTTCCCAAGGCGTTGTTGGGCTATGTTATATAAGGCTTTCAGCCTATTCCATCGGTCTAATCATACTCTCGATGAAATCTATTTCTTCTTGTGTTAAACCGTATTTGGCGTAGAGTTTGGCATCTGTCCAAGATTCGCTGAAATTTTGGAGAGGAACAAATGAATAAACACCTCTTGGTGCGTTTTGAGTATTCTTTTTCAAGAGAACAAGTAATCTGAAAAATTTAGTTCTCATATATGAAATAATGCTTTCTGCCATTTGTTTGTTATCGCACATTATTATAAGATATGTTTCTGACACACAACTATTTGGCTCGCTAATAAATGGTTTCCCTAAAACTAAATACGGAAAATTTCCTCTTTCTCCGTATGCCTTTGTTATGGCAACTTTATATTTCGTTATCTTGTCTTTTCCATTAGGAATATTGAGAGTATCAATATATCCATTTTCAGGATAAGCATAAATTTTTATTGAATTAGAAATTGCATTTTTTTGTATTTTAGAAGAGTCAATACTAAACGGATTCCTTGCGCTTACGATTTGTTCAAAACTTTCAAAATTATTTTTGGACACTTTTCTAATAATACCAATTGTTTCATTAAATCTAACAAAAGTATCACTGTTCTTTTCAAGTAATGCTCTGCTCATTGACGATTTTTTGTTATCTCTTATGGTTGTAACCCAACAATCGCCTTTATTATCTCTATCCCAAAGGAAATAACATATACCACCTGAAAGGTCTATGCAGGGAAAACATTCTTCGGCATTAAAATAATCTACGAGCCGTCTGATTCTTGTATCGTTTAACATTTCTTCTCTAAAATCTTCCAAGCCTTTACCACCCGAATACCAACGAGCAGGAATAATCATAGATAAGTAGCGTGGTTGTAATTTTTTAGCCTGTTCAACAAATTTGTTATAAAGGGCTACAGCACTCGTTCCCATACCACCTCCATCATTCTCCTGATACGGCGGATTGCCAATGATTACATCGAATTTCATATTGTTTTCCTTATTAAATTTTTGCAAAATTGTTTTCTCAAAATTAAAACTGCGGTCGTTTCGTAATTTATCTGTGAGATTTTCTATTGAAATAGCGTTTACTTTTACATCGGAATAGCCTGCGAGTGTGCGTTGTGTGATAGAAACCGCCATTGGCGTTTTGCAAACAACAAAGATATTTTCCTCTAACACTTCTCTCCAAATTTCGTCGTATACTTCTTTTTCTGCTGTGCTGTTGCTTTTTATATCACGCTTTTTCAACGCGCCGCAATAGATATTGTAAGCGGCAAGCAACGGATACAAACCGCTTTTCGAGTTGATTTCAAGCACTCGCACATTTTCTTTTACCCAAATGTTTTCAATATCCTGATGCGTTTTCCATTCGGGCAAACCGAGTTCGTCTTTTGTGTTAAAATCGTTACCGCCAAGCGTATCGCTGATGTGCATATTCACCACTCGCCAAGGCGTTAAAACAGTTTCCTTGTCGGGGTTTTTGAATGTGGCGAAAATTTGTGCAAGCATTTCTATCCGTTCAAACGGAAAAAGCCTGTCGCTTGCCAATGCCTTGCGGCGAATGTTTTGCCCCGCTCCTACAAAAATACTTTCGTCGTAGTATTTCAAAAATTTACACGCCAATTCTTTAGTAACGTCTTTTGGCATAAATTCTTTCCACGATTCGCCGTCAATAAGTTGTATCAATTTGTCGGGCGTAATGTTTTCATCCACATCAACTTTTGCACCGTAAATCAACATCGGAATACGAATAGAAATGCCACGCAGTATGCTTATTGCTGTGTAACGCTGTTTGCGTAATTCCTGTAAACGCTCATAAGCGGCTTGTTCTTCGGGCGAGCGTTCTTTTTTCGGTTTTTTCTCGGCGTTTTTTGCCGTTTCGTAATCTTCTTCATCAAACCCCTGTGCATTTACCGTAATCTTTTCAATCTTTTTAGCTTGATTTGATTTTCCGATAATTCCCTGTAATTTTTCAAAGTCTTTTAAATCCACATCGGAAAGTTTAAGCAGATTATCGTTATACATTTTCGCATCGTCAAAACCATTTCGCACCACGCGCTGAATGGTTGCCTGTTTGAGTTCCAACAACATTTTCGCAACATCATATTCCTGCATGGCGCCGTTAGTTGCGGAAATTATCGGGCAGAAATTCAGAAATTTACGCATATAATCCTGCTGTTCCTGCTTGTTGGTTTCGCCTGCTTTGGTGCGCAACTCGGCGGCTTCGGCAACAATTTTCAACGTTCTGTCGGGTGCAAAATCAAAAACGTAACACTGTGTTTTCATTTTACCGTTTTCGGAAAAAGGCGTTTGACAACGGAAAGCCGTTTGCAAATAAGTAGTTGCCGAAGTCGTATTTGAAAGCATAAAAACCGCAGTCCACTCGGGAATATTTACGCCTGTCGTCAATTTTCCACAGGTTAAAGTTATGGAATAAGCGTTATTTTTTATGGTTTCCTGTACGGTTTTCAGTGCGTTGTCGGCAATTTCCTCGTTGCCCGCAACATTTGCAATTCCAAAATTTTGGAAAATATAATGCGTTTTTAAAAGTTCACTCAGCGCTTTTGCCTCTTTCACGCCCGGCAACATCCAAAGCGTGTGTTTGATATAGTTGCGATAGTCTTCGGTAGAATACGGAAATTCCGAATTTTTCGAGGGTTTTGTGAGCAAATCAAGAAATTCTTTTACTGATTTTTCGTAAATAAATTTTTCTGTTTCTTCATCAATTCTAAAAAATTCTTTGAAGTTAAACGCTTTGTCTTCAATATCTTCAAAATCGGAATGATTGATATATTTATTCAATTCATAAGTGAACATCGACAAACGCGGCAAAGTAACGTAGGGGTTTGGCTCTCCTGCGTGCTTAGTTTCCCAGTTTTCTTTTGCCTCCTGTTCCATTACATAGTCCCAAGTATAAATTTCGTCTGCTTCGCGTTTTTCGAGCAAATTAAACGGTGTTCCCGAAAGATAAAGTGTAAATTTGCATATTATTTTATTGTTTAATACCGTACCCAAAGCCGACTGTGTGCCTTCGTGTGCCTCATCAACAATCAGAAAATCCCAATCGGCGTTAAAAATTTCTTCGTTTTTATCAAAGCCTTCTGCCTGTGATTTTGAATTTTGTAAAACCTCTTTCGACAATCGTAAATCTTGAATGGAAGCAAAATAGACAAACGGTTTTTCAGAGTGAATCAAATTTTCGATCGTTTCACCTTTTTGCTTTGAGCCGAATTTACAATCTTTGCCAAAAATTTTCCCGAAATCATCAATCCAACCGTCAGCAACGGCGGGGCGATGTGTAATAATCAGCGTTTTACTAAATTTCATTTCTTTCGCAACCTGCAAAGCGGCAACGGTTTTTCCGAAACGCATTTTTGCATTCCAAAGAAAATTGTGTTTGTTTGCTTTGAAATGCCTGACTGTTTTGCCAATCGCTTCTTGCTGACTTTCACGAAAATTGAATGTTTCTGCTGTTTCTTTTACCTCTTTGCCAATGGATTTTTTGCCCTCTTTTACCGCATTTATTGCTTCTATCACTTTGTCTATTGTAACCTCAAACCATTCCTGTGCACCTTTTCGTACCGATTTTTTCTCAAAACCAGAACGATGCAAAACCCGATGCACATCGCTATCGTGAAAAACACGTTTATCATGGGTTATTGCAAGTTCTGAATGCAGCAAATTATACTGAATATCGGCGGTTTTTGTCTGTTCGTCAATGCGTTTTCGGGTTACAATTTCAATTTTATTTTTTCGCTCTGTTTCAGAAAAAATAAAATCAAATTGGTCAAGTTTCAATGTAGTTTCGCCGATTTTTATTCTGCCTTTATGCGATTCCTGCGGAATTTCATACGCATAAATAACGTTGTAATCAAACGTTTGCAGCATTGCTTTTTTGTTTTCAGACATATATTATCTCCTTATAATTTACAGATTTATATTCTTTTATCAATCCGTGTTCTTCTTTTGAAAATTCTTCTTCAAAAAGTCCGCCCGACGCGGTTTTTCGCATTTTGTCGGCATTGATAATTCCTTCGTAGGTGTAGTCTTTACGGATAAATAAATGTTGGCTGTTCTCGCAAACAGGCGTCCATCCCGAAAAAACGATTGGTTTGCATTTCTTGCATTCGTTTCCGCACGACAATTTACATTTTCGGTAAGTCAAAGCGTTGCCTTGAACGATGTTGTGTTCAATCAAAAATCGGATTGTGTTTGTAAATTCTTCGTCTTGTGTATCGGGAAAATGTTTGTTGTAGGATTTTGCGAAAACACGTATAAGGTTTTCTCTGCAAAGATTCGTATTGTCCTCTAAAAGTTCAATTCCGTGGATAGAACTTGTTGCGATTGCGACTTGCCACTCCCAATCGTCTTGCAGTTTTGTTTTGATGTTTTGCAGTTTTCGCTTGTATATTTCAATCAAAAAAGCGCCTTCGCCGCAAGCAGGCTCAAGAAAGGTTTTTTCAGGTTGCCAAACTTCGGCAGGCAGTAAATTGAGCATATCGTTTACTACCCAAACAGGCGTGAAAACTTCGCCGTGTTTTTGCACACGCTCTTTCGATTTAACTTGGGATTCTTTTTTTGCTTCAGGGACTGTATTCATATCGGTTAATGTGCTTTGCATTAACCATTACATTTCAGTACAATAACCTTTTTCCCTTTGATATTGAGTACAAAAAAACGTGGACTGAATCTTCATTTGCTTTTCAGGTATCGCCAAACACCTTGCCATCAAATGAGTAAAGCCCACGATTATTCGTGAGCGTTCACTCTTTACTCTTGATGGCTTTTAAAAAATTGGCGATTTTGAAAAGCAAGAATAAAAGCTAACGCTTTATATTTTAATATTTTAAATTATATTTTTTTCTGTTTCGTACTATTATAGTGTTTTATTTACATCACAAAACTGCCAAATCCCAAATGAAAAAACAATGAGCGCTTTATTGTTTTCTTCAATGGCTTGTCAAGACAAATATTACAGGAGGATTTAGATAAAAATTATTTGTCGTATTTAATGTTTATGGCCACCTGTCCACGTGGGCCTTTTTCAACATCAAAAACAACTTTATTTCCTTCTTTAATTTCATCAATCATGTTATTCACATGAAAAAAATAATCGAACTGGGTTTGGGCATCTTTAATAAATCCAAATCCTTTAGCTTCGTTAAAAAAAGAAACAACTCCCTTTTTAATCTTACTTTCCCCGAAAGCAACGCCTCTTGGAACGCTGATTTCAATTTCTTCAAGATTAATCTCTTTTTTGCTGCCTTCGTCGGGTGGAATTGAGGTAATTACCCCATTTTCATCAACATAGGCAATCATGTCGTCCATGTTGGTTTTGTCGCCTTCTCGCCTTGCAAGTCTTTTGGCGTCCTTTTCTTTTCTTTTTTTCTCTTTTTTGTTCCGAACTTCTTTTTTGTTGAAAGATTCCTGCGATCTACTCATTTAACTCTTTTTTGTGGTACTCTTCGTTTCTGTCAAATTTTTATTGATTGTCGGAAAACAGCACCGTTTAAGTACATTTATTTTAAAAATTTATCTCTACAAACAGAGATATTTTAATTTCAGTAAATTTAGTCAAATTTTTTAACACACAACAGATTTTTTTCAAAAGAAACCGAATGATTGGAAAAGTTACTATTTTAGATGTTTGTAATTTTAATATTCCGAACGGTAAAAGTAACACTGATATAAAGCTTAAAATGGAAAATAATCTGAAACTTCAAAACGTAATCGACTCTAAAATATTAAACGAACGGAAAATTTTTTTGTGGGGACATGTTGACGACGAATCGGCCAAATATGTGGTTGAGAGGCTCATGTACCTTGAACTGCTTTCGCAGGGTAAGGAGATACAGCTGATTATTAACAGCCCGGGAGGATATGTTACTTCCGGCTTTGCTATTTACGACTCAATTAAAAGTATTTCGAGCCCGGTATCAACCATTTGTACAGGCTTGGCTGCATCAATGGGCGCAATTTTGCTGTCGGCCGGAGAAAAAGGGCGGCGATTTATATTACCCAATGCACGGGTAATGATACACCAACCCAGCGGCGGCGCCGGCGGATCGGTAACCGACATTGAAATACAGATGAACGAAATAATTAAAACAAAAAATCTGGGAGCAAAAATATTGGCTGAAAATTGCGGACAGCCTATTGAAAAAGTGATGAAAGATTTTAACCGCGATCACTGGATGGATGCTCTTGAATCAATGGAATACGGCATTGTTGACAGCATTATTGAAAAACTTGTTTAAATAGTTGTGCATTTAGGGAAATGATGAATTACTTTGGGCTCTTAGCCCATAATCAATAGCGTATGGCTGAGTAACTGAGTAACTGAATGACTTAAAATTCCTAATTCGTAATTATATAATTGCTAATCGATTTTCGGTTTTACAGCAATCACTTCTATCTCAATCAGCGCGCCTTCTTTGGGTAATGCGCTTATTTCAACGCATGTTCTTGTAGGGTATGGAAGGCGGAACAGTTTCATATAAGCTTCATTCATAGCTGCATAGTCTTTTATGTCGGTCATAAAGACGGTAGCTTTTACTACGTCGTTTATGGTACACCCGGTTTCTTTCAACACATCAGAAATGTTCTTAACAATTTGCTCTAATTGCGAAACCACATCATTTCCGGCCAATTCTCCGGTATCCGAATTAACTCCCAGTGTTCCCGATAAAAATACGAATCCGTTTACTTCAATTCCCTGACTGAACGGCGCTCTGTCGGGTGCAGAAGATGTTCTAATTTCTTTCTGCATAATTGTGTGTTCTTGTGGAAATGCTACAGTGTAGCTTAACGCAGTTAACAGAAACACAGCAAAAACAATGAAAACAAATTTTTTAATCATATCAAATCGTTAAAGTTTATAAACAGAAACCGTTGATTTTTATAAAGCATCAATCCTTTTTCGCACCACATCATAATTGCGTGTGTAGGTGATTACCGAAACGCCATGGTTCACATACCCGCCAAGTTGTGAAGCCTTTTCAAAACTGTAGTTCCCCTGTATAAGATCAACTTTCAGCTCAGGCAAGCAGTTGCGGAAATCGCGGCCATAATTTTTTAATGCATTCAGAAAATAAAATGTAACGTCATGCCCTCGCTGTCCAAAGTTGTTTGGCTCGGTAAAAAAGTTGTGTTTAAATTTTTCAATATAATTAACTGTCTGATAGTTCTCATAATCAGTCCAGTATGGCGCTACGTAGGTAAGTTTAAGGTTATGAAAATAATCTATTTGAATGCTCCCGTACTGAGGGTACAGATTTGTTCCTATTAATGTGATTTGGTATTCTTTTGCCAAGTTATTAAGGTTCGATATACCAATACTTAATTCCCCCTCATTCGATGAAGGGATGAAAATTACATTTTCTCTGTCTGACGATAACATTGTTCTCAAACCGGCAATCCCGTTAGCTCTAAAATCATATTCCATGAAATATGATCCGTTATTTTCTGAACTATTGAATTTTTCACGGATTAAATCTACCATTCTTGTTTCCGGAGTATTGTAATAATTTCCGGTTTTGAATATAATAAAATTGCTGTTTGGGAAATCACGTATCACCATTTCGGCGGTTTTGCTGAACAAATAATCGCGGTCGGGGTTTATTTGGTATAAAAACGGATTAGTGAACACTTCGTCTGTTGTTGACAAAGGCGAAACCATGATTACTTGGTTTAAAGCTGAAAAAGCGGATACATCTCTTTGTTCGTTTGGGTAAACAGGCCCAATTATCAAATCGGTATTTAGAAATTCGCTGGAAGATAAAATTCTCCTTACTGTTTCTGGATTTCGCTGGGTATCATAAACATTCAGCCTGATTCTCATGCCTTTTTTTTGCATTGAATCAATTGCGAGCAAAGCGCCTTCATAAAACTGTAAATACTCTTCGGAATTTTCGTAAAATCCTACAAACATGTCATCGTCCTTACCAATTTCAATAATAGCATCATTGTTGAGTGTTTCTCTTATTGAGTATGTATAGTCTTCAAAATCGAAACGCCTGTTCATTGAATAATTTGTTTCGATAAAAAGAGGTAAAAAAAGTGCGACATTAAAGGTTGTATTAAAATACTCGTCTGCAGGCGGTGACTGGCATGAAATTTCTGAAAACACATCCAATATACTGTCATTATCAATTGTGTCCGAAGGTTCATCTGAATTAGAAACAGCAGACGAAGGATAACTTACGGAAGCATCCCATCTTGGTATTCTTATTCTCACTCCCCTGTTGAATCGTCTTACATTAGGATTGTATGCGTATATATCTTCTACGGTAATACCATATTGCTTGGCAATAGAATAAGGGGTTTCGTTTCGAGCAATAGTGTGGATTTCGAACCTTGCAGGCTCGTTTTTTTGAAATCCGATGTCCGGTGCAGTTGTAGTACCTTCACTATATGGAATTTTTAAAATCTTGTTTTCTTTTACAGGATTGGCAATAAGCAACTGCGAATAACAAAAAACAAGAAAAAATAATATTGTAACCTTAACTGATTTCATCGAACTTTGATTTTTTTTAGAGCGGACTAAATTTAATAATAGTTGATAAATTTTGGTTTTTAAAGACTCTTTTATAAAAAATTTTAATGTTTTATTTCGGTTCAATTATGTAAATTAAACTCGAATAATTACCTGTTCTTCTTGCCGAAATATTAGATTTCAGTCCCATGTATGCTCCATGCAAAAGGGATAGTATGCCTTTTTTTCCCTGAATTTGTTCGCTGAGCATCGAAACGTAATACGCATCGAATTTCATGGGAACAGCTTTTTTCACCGTCATACTGTGCTTTTCAGCCAGTAATCGTATTGACAGGGGGCTGAAATGAGACAAGTGACGCGGCACATCGAAAGCCGCCCAACTGTTGCCGTATGTTTTGGCATCCTTGCTTAACAGATTGGGCAGTGCAATAACCAGAACCCCATGCGGGTTCAGCATTGATTTTAACTGTTCAAACGATTTGTTTATATCAAACAAATGCTCAAACACATGCCATAGTGTTATTACATCAAATGTTTTTTCTGTAACTGCCGGATTGTAAATAGATGAATAAATCGGAGCATTAATCAGTTCTTCTGCCTTTTTGCGGGCAGTAGCGCTTTGTTCAACTCCGGTTACATTCCAGCCCTGTTTTTTGCAGCGGGCAAGAAAAAATCCTGTTCCGCAACCTACATCAAGTAAATTGTCGCGGCGGCAGGCAATCTTTTTTACTAAATTCGATTTTGCTCTAACATTAAATCGGCGAATCAGTAAGTAGAGTTTGTTTACAATGCCGCTGTTTGTTTCCGAATGAGAAATATAATCATCGGTTTCATAATATTTCCCGATTGTAAGTTCGTTGGGCAATGGAAAAGTCTGCGCATAGCCGCACAATTTGCAGCGCACGATACCAAATGTTTCTCCCGTTACACTATGGTCAATACATTGGGAAACCGTTTCTCCACTGTTAGCTCCACAAACGGGACAGAAAAAAAAGTCCATGTTATTTCCTGTTTCGACAGTATTTGTGGTAGACATATATCCATCCGTTGCAAAGGTACGTATTAAACAGATAAATTGTCCGTAAATACTTATTTGTTAAATTCCTTTAAATAAAAAAGCCGACAATTTGCCGGCTTTTTTATTTTTATCGCTTATAGAGTTTAGTTAGCTTCAAGAAGCTGGAATGTAATCGGAATATTATACCACACCGAAACAGGCGTTCCACCTTGTCTTCCAGGCCTGAAATTCGACAGTTTCCTTACAGCGTTCGCTGCCGCTGCATCAAGTAGCGGATCTACGCCTCTCATTATTTGTACATCGCCGACAGTTCCTCTGGTAGTAACGGCAAATCGTAAGTACACTGTACCTTGTATGCCATTTTCTTTTGCCCTTTCCGGATAATCCAAATTATCATGAATAGCCTTCAGAAGTTCATTATCGCCGCCAGGGTACATAGGCATCTCTTCTACAAAAGAAAATACTTCAGCTTCTGCTTCTTCTTCGGCAATTTCTATAGGTGCAACAGCAGTAACTATTTCTATTACTTCGTCAACAGCTCTGTCAACAATTTCCTCACGTATCTCATCAAAAGACATAAATGCCATTTCATCTTCAAAACTTACCGAGTCTACAACAACCGGCGGTACGTATCTCTGTTGCTGAACCGCCTCTTCCGGTGGAGGCGGTGGAGGCGGTGGAGGCGGAGCGAAATCTTCGCTCGGCAATTCCAAGTTCTCCATTTCTACAATTACTTCTCTTTCTTCGCGAACTTCTCCGCGCTCGAAAGCTGCCTTAGCGCTAAGATAAGGAGTAATAAGCGCCGTACACATAAATACAACTCCTATAGACAGTGCTATGGTCATATATTTATTGTACTTCTTACGAAGGACGTATGCTCCGTATTCCTTATTTCTAAATTCGAAGATTATTTCATCGAAAGTAGGGACTTTAATATTGTTTTTAGCCATATTTTTTCAGGTTTACGGTTTATGTTTCGGATGGAGAAATGCCTGCAGCAGTTTCAACCATTTTTTCCTCATACCATGAAATCTTCATAAAAGTATAACGGGCTAATCCGCAGATATTCATTTCGTCCATAATATCTACAAAGTTACCGTAAGTAGCGTCTTTATATGCTTTAATAAGTACAATCGGACCTGTATCGTCCTCTCTTTTAAGCTGGCTGATTGTCGAAGCTAACGAGTCGCGCGATATTTGCAGCCTGCCTGTAAGAACTTCCTGCTCCACAGCATTTATTTTTCGGGCAAGAGTTGCGTTACGCTCAAGCAGTAGCCTGCGTATTCCCTCGGCGCTGTAATCTGTTGCCGTAAGAGGCGGAAGATTATTGAAATCTTCAACTCTTCCGGGATACATAAAAATCCTATTGTCAGGGCCAAGAATAACATTAACAGTACGGCTTGCCGCAACTCTTGGTCCATCTTGCTGTTCGTTATTCTGAATCTTTTCTGGCAGTACAATCTCCATTACCTTTGATTTGGTAAAGGCCGTTGTAAGCATAAAAAACGTGATCAGTAGACACATAAGGTCTACCATTGGGGTCATATCAATAAAGGGAACACCTCTTCCTTTTCTTTTTTTCCCTTTTCCTTTTCCTTTTCCACTATCGTCACCACCACCTACTTGTGCCATATCATTCTTGTATTTCGTCTAAGTTAATAGCAGCAGATCTAAGGCTGGTAACCAGATTAAACCTGTTGACGTTTCTATCCTGCAATATATCAAGAACTTGTTCCACAAGTGAAAAATGTGTTTCTGCATCGCCCCTAATAGCAGCTTGTGCATTAGGGTTAACAAGCCTTGCACTGAGAATCCACATTGACAACTGGTTGTCTGCCGAATCAATCGGAATTCCTGTCTGCAGGTTTTTCCTTATGCCCGCGTCTTGGGTGCTAAGGAATTGTGCCATGTTTTGTATTGGAACACCGATGGACGAGGGATATTTTTCAAATTCCCTTTGTTGCTCTTCTGTGAATTCAATTCCATACAGATTGCCCATTTCGACCAAAGTTTTAGGCCGGTATTTGAGCAAAGTGTCAGGGCCGTTATCGAAATTAATAAAAACGCCTTCTTCGGATAAAAGAAAAGTCATCATATTAAAATCGGGAACGGGTGTTTCTGATATTGAAAAAGGAGTAAAAACATCAATTGGCTCCGGCTGTCTCATTTGAGCTGTAAGCATAAGAAATGTCAGTACAACGCAAAAGGTGTCAACCATCGGAGTCATGTCGATGTTTGGCTGTGCCTTCTTTTTAATTTTAATCTTTCCCATTACTATTTTTTTAAATAATGTTTTAGATTTATTTACTCCAAAAACAATTAAGCTTTTTTAAGTGATGCGGCAAAACTCTGCGTCAAGCTAAATCCTGCTTCATCTATTTTGAATGTGTATTCGTCAATACTTGATGAAAAATAGTTAAATATTATTAACGCAAGTAATGATCCCGAAATACCGAGAGCTGTGTTTATAAGAGCCTCAGAAATACCTTGCGAAAGAGCAAGAGCATCGGGAGCGCCTGACTGAGCAAGAGCCGCGAATGCACGAATCATACCAAGAACTGTTCCTGTAAGACCTACTAACACGGTACCCGGTGCAAGAGTTGCGAAAATAACCATGTTTTTCTGAAAAGTTGGGATCTCAATCGCTGTAGCTTCTTCGGTTGCTTTTTGAATAGAAAGAATTTTCTGATCGTTTGCAAGGGTATTATCCTTTTGAAGATCGCGGTAACGTAAAAGACCGGCTTTCATAATGTTAGCAAGAGAACCTTTTTGTTTGTCGCATGCTACTACAGCTTCTTCTATTTTGTCGTTTGCTAAAAGCTGCTGAAGCTGACGTACAAATACATTAAGTCTTCCTTTTCCTTTCACTTTTGAAAGAGTGATTGCTCTTTCAATCGCGAAAATCAAAACAACCATAATACAGGTAAAAAGAAACGGAACAACAAAACCTCCCTTGTAAATAATTCCAAGATAATTTCCTTCAAGAGGATGGCCGGCAGGATTGCCGCCTTCAAAATTTACAGGGTTTCCCATTATAGTATTAAACAATGTTAAACACACAATGTAAGATACTACGATAACTAGCGGTGCAAAAACACCTTTTAACGCATCCGTAAATGCACTTCCTTGTTTACTCATTTTTAAATTAGTTTAAGTTAGTTTAAAATTAATTATACAAATATTACTCTTATATTTATTTTTTACAAAAATAATCAAAATTATTTAGATAACGATAAGTTATAAACGCGCTCGCTAGTTACAGGAATTTCTATTGTTCTGTAGTCTCTTACGCTGATAATAAGCACTTCCGAACCTGCAGGTATTTCGAATCTAAACTCACCGTTTTGATTAGTTAAATTTTCGGCGGCTGTGTCTTTTACCCTGATTGATACGAATGGAATCGGAGCGTTTGTCGTGGCATCGGTTACTTTGCCTCTAATCTCATTAGGATTAATACCTTTTCTAATCGAGGCTTCATAATCTCTAAGATAATTTATTTGATTTCTTGCTGACACGTTATTAGGATCAAGAGCAAGAATTCTGTTAAAAGCTTCTCTCGATCTTCCTATAACTGCCAATCTGCCTTCATTAGTAGTTTCATTGCCTATAAGCATTTGTTCAATCCTGCCAATGCCGTTATATGCGCTAATTCTGTTGGCATTATTGTTCGGATCTACTTCGGCAAGCCTGTTATAATGAGCTCTGGCCTGAGCGTAATTTTGTGCCGACATATAATAATACCCCAAGAATGTAAGACCCTCTGCTAATTCTGCTGTATAGTTTGCAGAATCTCTTTGTGCTACTTCAACTAGTTTATCAAACTTTGGTTTAGCAAGTCCTAAATTAGCTTCAGGGTCAAGTCTCGAATATGTTCTTGCAACCCACAGGTGCGCAGGTACGTAGTCGGGTGATGCCTGAATAACAAGATTGAAAACAGAGTCGGCCGACTGGTATTGATCTCCATTATAAAACATTCTTCCAACTGTCATATAACCATCTCTGCTTTCAGGAAGTGGACCTAACGACATAGACAGTGTTTTAGCAACGCTGGCATAATTCCTGACTGAGTTATACGCCGCTGTAATTTCTTGCAGTAAAGCTCTGTCTGCTTGATTATCGTTTGCTTCAACATATTTGAGATAATAATCAAATGCCCTGTCAAAGTCTTTATTAGCGGCCAGGACAACTGCATCTAAACTGTCGGCTTTTGCGGTTTTAGTTGCTATAGCGGCATTTATAGCTTCTCTTTCAGTCGCCGGTGCAGTGGCTACTCTTGCCCTGTCTCTATTGATCTCGGCTTTTAATGTAGCTGCTTCTTCTGCAAGTCCTGCAGCGTCGGCATTCTTTTTGGTAAGAATCCTTACCATGTACTGATAGTCTCTTGGAATGAGCCTGTCCGCAGCCAACGATGAGAACAGTGTTTCCATGTAGCTCAAAGCCTGGTCGTAATCAGGCGGAGTTTTGTCAAAGCTTGAATATCCCGCTATACGGTTCATATATGTTCTTGACCTGTCAACTTTAAAGATTTCTTCAACATTTTCAATAACTCCTTCAAAATCTCTTGCATAGAAAAGAGCGTTGACATATCTGATTTTTGCGGGAATATTTCCTGCCGTAAGAGAAAGGTATTTCTCAAAATTCTCTTTAGATTGAGCATATCTTCCGGCCATCTGGTACAACTGTCCTAACTCGCGGTATGCAGGAGCATAATTCTCATCAAGTTGAATTGCCTCTTCAAAATATGGCATAGCGGCTTGTAATGCACGGCCTTTAACATATATATATCCAATTTTCATGTTTGCTGTGGGAGATTTAGGATCTGCCATTTGAGCCATATTATAATAATATATAGCCCTTGATGCATCATTGTTGAGAATAACAATATCTCCGGCAATTAAATAAACATCGCTGTTTTTGCTGTCAAGACTAATAGCCTCTCTTATAAGCGGAAGGGCTAACGATGTGTCAACTTCGGCTCCTCTTACGTACGATTCCGCAAGTTTTGCAAGTGTAAAAGCATACACCGGAGCAGGAGGATTTATCTTTTTGATGTTTTTGGGAACCGGGGGCAGAAGGCTTCTTGCCTTAGCCCTGTGTTCGGCGGCCAATTGATCGTTACCAATATAATGCGCAATTTTCGCAAGGCCAATGTAGTTTAAAGGCTCATTGGGCCCGGCGTCAACACCTTTCTGGAACGCTTCCCGTGCATTGTTTATCGCTACGGTAAACGAGTTGGATATTGTATCTGAGTAATAATCTAACAGGTAGTTCTCTCCCAGATAGAAATAATTTTTACTGTTCGACGATTCTCTTTGTATCAACTGTTTGAGAAGCTCGTCCGCTTTATCATACTGTTCGCTTTTCGTAAATAGAATTGCAGTGTTCAAATCCTGTGCTCTGACGGCAGAAATTGCAACAGTCAACAAGGCAACAATGGTTAGAACTGATCTAGAGGTAAAAGATTTCATAATTACATATATTATTAATATCGATTAGTTTTATATAATTTATAAATTTGGTTCAAGTTTAAAAATAAATTTTTGCAATAATAAATAAATTTTCATTATAAATCAAATATTTTAACGTTTTATTTCCACAAGACGCATCGGCGCATTGGCCGGAACAAGTCCCGACTTATATGCTATAAGCTGTCCCTGTTCGGCTGTAGCCCATTGTATAAAGCCTGTTCCGAGCCCTGCAAATGTTTCCCGCGAGATAAAATAAATCTCTCTTACAAATGGGTATGACTTGTCATAAATAGAGGCCTGGTATGGGCGATAAAGTGTTCTGTCGCCCAAAGATGGGTGCGATATTGCGAGAACGTTAATTTTTTTCATAAAACTTAAACTAAGCGGATCGTTACCGTCGCTTATCCAGTTTACGCTTATAATGCCAATAGCATTTTTGTTTCTGCTCACAAATTCTATAACCTCAGGATTGGTTCTCATGGCATAGAAATTGCTTGGCAATGTGCCTGTTAACTCAAATCGCTCTCTAAAATACCGAATATTTCCCGATCCGTTATTATCAAAAATTACCTGTATGTCGCCTAAATTCGATTTCGAATTTATTTGGTTCCAGTTTGTTATTTCTCCGCGAAATATGTCTCTTACAGTGTTATAGTTAATCAGTGTGTCGAGGTTTTCTTTATGTGTAACCAAAGCTAAGGCATCGTACGCAAAAGTTGTTGTGCGCGCTACTATTAACGACTCTCTGAGGTATTGAATTTGATAGTCGGTAAGCGTTTTGCTGGTTACTATCACTTTCACCGAATCGTTCATAAAGTCTTCTATTACATCGTATTCGGGCTTATATTGCGGCGTAATATAAGCGTTGGGATATAAATGCGTAAAGGCAAATACTTCTGCTTCTAACAGAGGCTGAAATGATTCATCGATGGTTATTCTGATATCGCCTCTTGTAGGTGTTTCATTGAGAGGTTTGGTTCCACGGTTTAAACAAGACGTAAAAAACATAATGCCTGCCAAAGCGACAGCAATATGTTGAAAAAAATTTTTACACTTATTTTTATTCAATTTCATTATTCGTCTTCTTCTTCTGTACTGAAAAAAAGTTTTTTTATCTGAAAGAATGTTTTAAATATCCTAAAGACTCCAAAAATCAAAAGTGCTGAACCAAAAAGGATTCTTGTTGCTTTATCAATAATGCTTTGCTCAAAATAGAAAATAAAAAGTATTCCAGCGCCAATATAAAATATGACCATAAATATCGAGAATACCGAAGATATTTGCTGTAATATTTTATTATTATCATTCATGCGACAAAACTTTTTAGGCCGACAAAAGTACAAAATTATTTTTAAAAACAATACTTTATTTGAAATAAAGTTATAATTGTCTAAGTTGCCTGAATTTATACCCGGCTATCGGAAACGGCAAAACAGCTACCAACTACTTCCGTTTTGAAAATAATCAACAATACTTCAACCTCTTATTCTCTCACTAAAACGCTATGTTACTGTTTGTTTCTTCAAATTCAGCAATTTTATTTTTCATTTCAACAAGATAGTCAATGTCATCAAGCCCGTTTTGCAAACAGTGCTTTTTGTACTGATTGATTTCGAACTCAATTGATTCGTTTGTCGATAAAATTGTAAATTTTTGTTTTTCCAAATCAACTTCAAACGCTGTATTTGGATTGTTTTCAACTGTGCTGAATATTTTTTGAAGAAAACCATCGGGTACAACAACCGGTAACAGCCCGTTGTTCAGCGCGTTTCCTTTAAAAATATCGGCAAAAAAACTCGAAACCACCACCCTGAAGCCGTAATCGTAGATAGCCCATGCTGCATGTTCGCGGCTCGACCCGCTTCCGAAATTTTTTCCGGCTACCAGAATTTTACCTGAATATTTCGGGTTGTTCAGCGGAAAGCCGGTTTTAGGGCTTCCGTCCTTATTGTAACGCCAGTCGCGGAAAAGATTGTCGCCAAATCCTTTGCGCTCAACTGCTTTCAAGAAACGTGCAGGGATAATCTGGTCGGTGTCTACATTTTCGATTGACAGCGGTACAGCCGGCGAAGTTATTGTTGTGAATTTATCGTAAGCCATTTTTAACTGTTATATATTATATTGTATCATCAAACTATTTTAAAAATTTCTCTTTAATCTTAAGGATAGGTAAATTTTTTGTTACAACATTTCCCTTGGATCGGTAATAACGCCTTTGATTGCCGCCGCCGCCGCGGTTAACGGGCTTGCAAGCAGTGTTCTTGCCCCCGGCCCCTGGCGCCCTTCAAAATTACGGTTTGAGGTTGATACAGCATATTTACCTTCCGGAATTTTATCGTCGTTCATAGCCAAACAGGCCGAACAGCCCGGCTGGCGCAATTCGAAACCGGCATCTTCCAGAATCTGCACCAAACCTTCCTCGCGAATCTGATGTTCTACTTTTTGTGACCCCGGGACTAACCATGCCGTAACATTAGGCGCTTTCTTTTTCCCTTTTACAAATTCGGCAAAAGCTCTGAAATCTTCAATCCTGCCGTTTGTGCAGCTTCCAACAAAAACATAATCAACAGGTTTGCCAATCATTGGTTCGCCTTCGCTGTAGCCCATATATTGAAGCGATTTTATATATGTTTCCCTGTCGCTGCCTTTTAATCCGTCTGAAGCAGGAATTTTTTTTGTAATACCAATACCCATTCCCGGATTTGTTCCGTAGGTAATCATCGGTTCAATGTCAGCGGCATCAAATACATATTCGGTGTTGAAAAATGCACCTTCATCGGTTTTAAGTTTTTTCCACGCAGTTAACGCATTGCTCCAATCATTTCTGTTAGGAGCAAATTCGCGTCCTTTCATGTAATTGAAAGTAACGTCGTCGGGGGCTATCATACCGCCGCGGGCGCCACTTTCAATGCTGAGGTTGCAAAGTGTCATGCGGCCTTCCATACTCAGGTTCGAAATTGCGGTTCCGGCATATTCAATAAAATGGCCGGTTCCGCCGCTGGCCGATATTTTGGAAATAATATACAGCGCAATATCTTTTGCTGTAACACCTTTGTTGAGTGTACCATTAACGGTAATTTTCATTTTCTTAGGTTTAGGCTGCATAATGCACTGGCTGGCTAACACCATTTCCACTTCGCTGGTACCGATTCCAAAGGCAATTGCACCAAAAGCGCCATGTGTGGATGTGTGGCTGTCGCCGCAAACAATTGTCATACCGGGTTGTGTAAGTCCCATTTCAGGGCCAATAATATGAACAACGCCGTGGCCTTCTGTCCCCAAATCGTGATAGGTTATTCCATGTTCGGCGCAATTTTTTTTCAGTATTTCCACTTGTTGGCGCGACAATTCATCAACAATCGGCAAATGCTGGTTGATGGTTGGTACATTATGGTCGGGCGTGGCTGTTGTTTTTTCGGGACGAAAAGTCTTTAGCCCGCGGTTTTTAAGCCCAAGAAATGCCACAGGACTGGTAACTTCATGAATGAAATGGCGGTCGATGTATAAAACATTCGGGCCGTTATCAACCTGCTTAACTGCGTGGGCATCCCAAATTTTATCGAATAATGTTTTTGCTTCCATATATAATTAATATATTATGTCGTTTAATTTTTTCTCAATTAACTTCTTGAATTTTATTTATAGCATCAATAAAGGCTTCAACCGAAGCTGTTATGATATCGGTATTTGCGCCAAACCCGTGGAAATATTTGTTGTCGTAATCAATTTGCATGTGAACTTTCCCGATATCGTCGCTGCCGCGCGTAATAGCCTGCACCAAAAACTCCTCAATTGTAACCTGACGGTGTATTATTTGCTTAACTGCCTTGATTGCAGCGTCCACAGGGCCATTTCCGGCTGAAGTAGCATCAAACTTTTCTCCGGCAATATTAAGTCTGACAGTAGCCATCGGAATGAGACTTTTTCCGGTAACCACCTGCAGGAAGTCAAGTTTTATGCGGCGTTCTTGGCGTGTTGCACCGCCGGCCAGTAAAGCAATATCATCGTCGCGGATGTCTTTTTTCTTATCGGCTAATTTAAGAAATTCTTCGTAAACTTCATCAAGTTTTTCTTTTGAGAGTTCAAAACCCAGCAATTCGAGACGGTGTTTCAGCGCTGCGCGCCCACTGCGTGCGGTAAGTAAAATTGCCGATTTGTTAATACCCACGTCAGTAGGATCCATAATTTCGTAGTTTTTACTGTTTTTCAAAATGCCGTCCTGATGGATTCCGGATGAATGTGCAAATGCATTCCGGCCAACCACTGCTTTGTTTGGCTGAACCGGCATGTTCATTAAAGTAGAAACCAATCGGCTGGTACCATAAATTTTTTTGGTATTTATTCCGGTTTCAATCTGCAGGGTTTTATAGTGAGTTTTTAACGCCATAACCACTTCTTCGAGCGAAGTATTACCGGCCCGCTCGCCAATGCCGTTTATGGTAACTTCTACCTGACGGGCGCCATTCATGATACCTGCCATTGTATTTGCTGTTGCCATTCCAAGATCGTTGTGGCAATGGGTTGAAATTACAGCTTTATGAATATTCGGAACATTTTCAGTCAGGTATTTTATTTTTGCGCCAAAATCATGAGGAAGCGTATAGCCCGTTGTGTCGGGAATGTTTACAACCGTTGCGCCGGCTTTTATAGCAGCTTCGATAACCCGTGCAAGGTACTCGTTTTCGGTACGGCCGGCATCTTCGGCATAGAATTCAACATCTTCGACATACTTTTTGGCGTATTTCACAGCTTCAACGGCACGTTCGATGATTTCTTCAGGATTCGAGTTTAGCTTGTGGTAAATATGAAAATCAGAAGTTCCGATACCGGTATGAATACGTCTTTTTTTAGCGTATTTCAGCGATTCGGCGGCAACGTCAATATCTTTCTGTACTGCACGGGTAAGTGCACAAATAATTGGCCATGTAACCGCTTTTGAAATTTCAACTATCGATTCAAAATCACCGGGACTTGAAATAGGGAATCCTGCTTCAATAACATCAACGCCCAGTTCCTGCAAAGCTTTGGCGACTTCAATTTTTTCCACTGTATTCAACTGACAACCCGGAACCTGCTCGCCATCCCTCAAGGTTGTGTCGAAAATGTAAAGTCTGTCACTCATGTTATTTGATATTTATTAATGTAATTTTTTATAATAAAAAAGCCACCCTCTTTTTATTGAGAATGGCCCTACTTCTTTTTGTTATGTATTTTTAATGACATACCATTCTCACTTTTCCTTTTTTAGAAGAAAAATACCCAAAATCAGGTCGAGAATTGATATGCTAAAATTGTTATTCATACGTTTATTTATAAACCGGTGTAAATATGCGAATATTTTTCAAAATTGATATAAACAAGCTTTTTTATTTTATGAAATCTTAAAATTCGACTGCATTTACGTAAAGTTTATTTACGTTGATAAACCATCCTTGGTTGCTTTATTTCACTCGCGATGTGTGAATTATAAAAATGAATTTAGGTATATATGCGGTTAAACATATTTTTGGTGTTGTTAATTTAGTATTTATAAAGATGATTATTAAACCTCTGGATTGCTTCACTGTCGTTCGCAATGACGTGTTATTCTTTGGTTTACGTCATTGCGAAGAACGAAGCAATCCAAAGAAAAACGACAAGAACTATATCAAATTAACAATGCCATATTTTTATATATTTAAAAAGTTTTCCAGTATTTTAGCGCCAATCGAACCGCTTTTTTCCGGGTGGAACTGTGTTGCATAAAAGTTCTCTTTATTAAGTGCTGCACTAAACGGCACTATATAATTGCATGTAGCGGCGGTATGTTTGCCAGTATCGGCGTAATACGAATGCACAAAATATACATACCGGTTTTCATGTTCTTTCGAAAAAATTGAGCTTTTCAGTCCTGAAATTGAATCCCAGCCCATGTGTGGGACTTTGGTTATATATTCTTCTCCGATTTTCGGAATAAAACGTTTTACTTTTTCTTCGAAAATACCGAGGCATGGAGTATTATTTTCTTCGGAGTGAGAACACATAAGCTGAAGTCCAAGGCATATTCCAAGTACCGGCTGTTTTAATGAAACAATTAACTTGTCGAGGCCATGTTTTTTTAAGTAATTCATGGTGGTGCTTGCCTCGCCAACGCCCGGAAAAATTACTTTATCGGCACTTTTAATTTTTTCGTAATCAGCTGTTATTTCTGCATTTGCACCCAGCCGGTTAAGCGCGTTGTTTACCGATTCAATGTTCCCTGCGTTGTATTTTATTATAACGATATTCATTTAAAGTCAACTCTCTGGAGGCTTTTCATAAATTAATTAAACACGACGGTACGGTTTTTATAAACCAGTATTTTTCGCTGAAGGTGTTTGTAAACTGCCTGCGAGAGTACAATTTTTTCGAGATCGCGGCCTTTTCGTGTAAGTTTTTGCACCGTATCGTGGTGACTGCACCGTGTTACATCCTGTTCAATAATAGGGCCTGCATCGAGGGCCGATGTAACATAATGACTGGTAGCGCCAATAATTTTCACGCCGCGTTCGTGCGCCGCTTGATAAGGTTTTGCTCCGGCAAAAGCAGGCAAAAACGAGTGGTGTATGTTAATGATTTTGTTGGGGTAATGCTCAACAAAATCTTTCGACAGAACCTGCATATAGCGGGCCAGAACAATAAAATCAATTTTGTACTTTTTCAATAATTCAAGCTCTTGCTTTTCCATTTCTTCCTTATTTTCGTTGGTTACAGGGAAGTAGAAGAAATCAACACCGAAACGTTCGGCAACAGGCCTTAAGAATTCATGATTGCTAACAATCACAGGAATCTCAATGTCCCATTCGCCTGCAGTATAGCGGGCAAGAATATCGAAAAGACAATGTGGCATTTTACTTACAAACAAGGCCATTCGCGGAATATAGTCAGTAAAATACAATTTCCAGCTCATTTCCAGCGGGCGACCAATAAGTGTATCGAAATATTCACCAATTTTTTCCGTAGGTATGGCAAATCCATCCAATTCCCATTCTACACGCATGTAAAAAATTTCTTCTTCGCGATTGACATATTGATCAAGATATATGATATTCCCGTGATTTTTATTGAGAAACTCGGTTACGGTTGCTAAAATTCCCTGTTTGTCGGGGCAGTGGATCAACAAAATTGCCGTGTTCTTTTTTTCGCGTAATGGTTTTATCGTTTTCATTATAATTTCCCTTTGGTTGAAGGAAGTTTAAAGTTATAAATATCGCGTTTAATTGCCATTTTTATAGCTTTGGCTACGGCTTTAAAAATTGCTTCAATTTTATGATGTTCGTTGTTCCCTTCAGCCTTAATATTTAAATTACAAAGCGAAGCATCGGAAAATGATTTGAAAAAGTGCATGAACATTTCGGTTGGCACGTCTCCAACTTTTTCGCGTTTAAATTCGGTTTCCCAAACTAACCACGGGCGTCCGCCAAAATCAATGGCTGCCATGGCCAGACAATCGTCCATGGGTAAACAGAACCCGTAACGTTCCATGCCCAGTTTATCGCCAATAGCTTTTTTGAAAGCTTCGCCCAAAGCCAGCGCCGTATCTTCAATAGTGTGGTGTTCATCAACTGCCAAATCGCCGTTCACACTAATGGTTAAATCAACCTCGGAGTGCCGGCCAATCTGGTGCAGCATGTGATCGAAAAAACCTAATCCGGTAAAAATATTGCACACGCCCGAACCGTCTAAGTTCAGTTCAACCTTAATATTGGTCTCGTTTGTGGTGCGCTGTATTTTTGCTGTCCGCTGCGGAGCGGCAACGCAGGCATAAATATCATCCCAGTCCGAAGAAATAAGCACGCAAGTATCACTCAGACCTTCTTTTTCAAGTTTTTCAGACAAACTTCCGTCGTTGATAAGAATTCCTTTAGCTCCTAAATTTTTTGCCAGCTGAATGTCAGTCAGCCTGTCGCCAATCACAAAACTGTTGGCCAAATCGTAATCGCCATGTATGTATTTTGTGAGCATTCCGGTGCCCGGTTTTCGGGTGGGGAGATTTTCGTGCGGAAAACTTCGGTCAATACAAATATCGTCGAACGTAACACCTTCGTTTTCAAAAGTTTTCAGAATAAAATTGTGGACAGGCCAGAATGTATTTTCAGGAAATGAGTCGGTACCTAAACCATCCTGGTTGGTAACCATAACTAATTCATAATCAAGATTTTTTTGAATATGCCAGATATTCCTGAAAACGCCCGGCAGAAATTCAAGTTTTTCAAACGAATCGATTTGTTCGTCTTTGGTTTCGACATTCAACGTGCCGTCTCTGTCAATAAAGAGTACTTTTTTCATATTGAGTTGTTTTCTCCTGTTCAAAATTAAATCAAATTTTTTAAAGCCTGCAGCAAAATTTCATTTTCGTCCGGCGAGCCTATGGTAATCCGCAAACTGTCGTTGCAAAGGTATATTTTTGAGCGGTTACGTACGATAATCCCTTGTTCAACCAGATAATTGTAAATTCCGTTTGAATCGTGTGTTTTAACCAGAAGAAAGTTGGCATCTGATGGAAAAACCTTGATAACAAATGGGAAATCAGTCAATAATTCGGCCATTTTTTTGCGTTCTGCAATTAACAGCTTAACCCATTTGCGTACATCATCGGTTTTTTCAATTAGTTCAAACGCCTTATTTTGCGTGAGAATATTCAGGTTGTAAGGGTATTTTATTTTATTCAAAATGTTGATAATTTCAGCTGATGCAAATGCCATCCCCAATCGTATTCCGGCCATTCCCCATGCTTTTGAAAAAGTTTGGAGTATTACAAGATTCGGATAATTCTCAAGTTTCGGCAGGAACGATTTGCCCGGAGCAAAGTCGATGTATGCTTCGTCGATTACAACAATTCCGCCGAAATTTTCAAGTGTTTTCTGAATTTCTTCATGACTCAGACAGTTGCCGGTTGGGTTATTGGGCGAGCATAAAAAAATAAGTTTGGTGTTTTTATCGGCAGCATTCAAAAGATCATCGGCAGCGATGTCGAAAGTTTCGGTCAGCGATATTTTGTTTACTCTCACGTTGTTTACGTCGGCCGCCACCTGATACATGCCGTATGTCGGGTTAATCGAAACAATATTGTCAATTCCCGGTTCGCAAAATGCGCGTATGAGCAAATCGATGGGTTCGTCGCTGCCGTTTCCGAGGAAAATATTTTCGGGCGCCACCGCTTTAATTTTTGCAATTTTTTCCTTGAGGCGGCGCTGAAGCGGATCGGGATATCGGTTGTAGGGTTGGTTAAATGGATTTTCGTTGGCATCGAGAAAAACCATGGCTTCGCCCGAATACTCATCGCGCGCCGAAGAGTAAGGTTTTAATTCGGCAATATTTTTTCGCAGAAAATTTTTTATTTCCATAGATGACAATAATTATATTGTAAAAGTATCAATTATATTATATATCACATTTTTTATCATTTAAGTTGCTTGTTTTTTCACTCTCAATGGTTCCAAAACATAAATATTCAAGTTTCTCGTCTCCTATGTTACGCATACCGTGTTTTTCATTATTATTTATAAAAATAAATTGTCCTGCTGATACCTTGTGTTCAATATCGTCATTATCAGTTAATATTCCTATGCCTTTTTCTATTTTCCATATATGTGGAAAATTATGTGTATGAGGGGGGATAAAACGATTAACTTCTATACTTAATAATCGCAGAACAATTTCATTAGAGTTATCATATTCTCCAATTAATAATTCTTTTTTGACACCAAATTTTTCAATCGTTTCTTCTTCCGGAACTTGTTCCCTTGTTTTTATTTTCATTTTAACCTCCAAATAATTAATCAACTAAATAACGAACATTTTTGATTATGTTTTTATTTTAAATTTTGCAATCGCAATGTTACTGCATTTTTGTGGGCATCGAGCAATTCGGCAGTTGCCATGGTTTCAATGGCCGGGCCAATTTTTTTCAACCCTTCTTCTGATATTTCCTGAAAAGTTATTTTTTTCATAAAACTTTCGAGATTCACCCCGCTGTACGAACGCGCCCATGCATTGGTTGGCAGCGTGTGGTTAGTTCCTGATGCGTAATCACCGGCGCTTTCAGGAGTATAACTGCCAAGGAAAACTGAACCGGCACTGGTTATCTTTTCAGCCATATAGGCAAAATCACGTACGCTGAGAATCAAGTGTTCAGGTGCATATTCATTTATCAGGTCTATGCTTTTTTCTTTGTTTTCCAATACGATAAAAATACTATGAGCAAGCGCTTTTTCGACAATGTCTTTTCTTGAAAGTTTTTCACGCTGGATTTCAATTTCGCGCTTAACTTCATTCACTGTTTTTTCTGAATTGGCAACCAAAACTACCTGACTGTCGGCTCCGTGTTCGGCTTGAGAGAGCAAATCGGAAGCCACAAATGCCGGGTTCGAAGTTTCGTCGGCAACGACTAACACTTCCGATGGGCCGGCCGGCATGTCGATAGAAACATCGTTCATGCTTGCCAATAGTTTGGCTGCCATGACATACTGGTTGCCCGGACCAAAAATTTTATATATTTTCGGAACAGTTTCGCTGCCAAAAGTCATTGCCCCAATTGCCTGAACACCGCCTAATTTATATATTTTTGTAACGCCGGCAACCTTGGCGGCATATAAAATAGCAGGATGAATTTTCCCTTCCCTGTTTGGCGGCGAACACAAAACAATTTCGCTGCACTTGGCAATTTGTGCGGGGATAGCCAGCATTAAAACCGTTGAAAATAAAGGCGCTGTGCCTCCCGGTATATATAAGCCCACTTTTTCGATCGGAACAGCTTTTTGCCAGCATACAACACCGGGCATGATTTCCATTTTTTTCAGTTCCGATTTTTGCGCGGTATGAAATTTTTCAATGTTTTTCGAGGCTAAAAGAATAGCTCCCTTAAGTTCGGCGTCAATCAATGTTTCTGCTTCGTTAATTTCTTCTTCGGAAACGGCAAAATCTTGAATATCAATACCGTCAAATTTTAGGGTGTATTCGCGGAGCGCCTCGTCTCCACGTTTTTTTATGTCATCCAGCACCGACATAACTGTTGGGTATAACTCCGAAATATCGAAAAGTGGGCGGCGCAGTATTTCTGGCCACTCTTTTTTGTCCGGATTTATGAATGTTTTCATGTATTTATAATTTTATAGCGCATTGATTTAGAAATAATTATGCTATTATAATCATATGGATTTGTAAATTCAAATTGCCATAATGAATAAAAATTATCCCTTTTTTCAAAGAATAGTGTCTTAACCTGCTTTTCCGTATATTGTTGCCACTGCCGATAAGGATAAAACAGTTGTCGAATAATTGTATTTTTTGTAGAACTATTTTTTGCTTCAATCAATACTACTTGATTTCTACCTTCATAGCCGGCATCTACTTCTGTTTGAACACTTTCTGCTATTATCTCCTGTATCCCGACTTTAAAAGAAAATCTTGGAGTGTATTTTCTGCCTCTTATGGTCAGCACTAAACTATCATCTTCTAAAAACGTTCTGATTAAGCTCGCTGCATATGCAAAATCTAAATGCTGCATTTCGGAGTTGCCTATAATGGAAGTGTCTAAATTGAAATCCAACTTTGATTGATAAATTTTCGTAACAGACTTAATTTCAGGAATGTCAATATACCCTTCTCCTTTAATGATAGCGTATTCTCCGTTTCGTACCGGTAGTAAAAATAAATCGTTTTCAATAAAAATATCTGGCCTATCCTCACGACTGTCTTGTTTACATAAAATACGGACTTCTCGTTCATTTGTTTTGGAAAAATGTTTGCAACCGAAAAATCGTCCGCCGGCTAAAGGGCTTGGGTGCGCGGCGGTTAGCACTAAATGATTAGGATTTGTGATAAGCTCGGCTTTGTTTTGTGCATCTCTACCCCACAACAAAAAAGCTATGGGCGAATTTTTGCTGTTCAATTTTTCTATAATCGCGGCGGTGAAAATCTCCCAACCTTTGCCGGCGTGCGATTTGCTTTGCTTTGCCCGCACGCTAAGTACTGTATTTAGCAGCATTACGCCCTGCTTGCTCCATTTTATTAAATGTCCGTTGTTCGGGATATAGCAGCCTGCGTCATCTGCAATTTCTTTGAAAATATTTTTTAAA
>Ga0082212_10000737_pt1 | contig 47824 bp, 36 predicted proteins | sample TergutNt197P3_FD_71548 | JGI IMG/M metagenome (GOLD analysis project Ga0082212, IMG submission 71548) | Neocapritermes taracua P3 segment gut microbial communities from Petit-Saut dam, French Guiana - Nt197 P3 | ecosystem: Host-associated > Arthropoda: Insects > Digestive system > Gut ... | reverse complement strand
AGACGCTATCTCAAAACTCACTTTTATTTTACAAGAAATTGAAAATAGCGATGTGTATACTCCGGCAAAGAAAGCGCGTGTTCTTGCTGAGCTAAGGGGAATAAGGGCATTCTGGCTCTATGTGATGATAGATAACTGGGGTAACATTCCTTTCTGTGTTGAAACTAAACCGAGCGAACTGGTTACCATTACGCCGCGAACAGAAGTATACAATTGGGTAATTGAGGAACTTGAAACCCTAATCAGAGAAAACAATTTGTACTCCGATGTATCCCGTGAATCATACGGCAAATTTACCAAGGGCGCCGCTCATGCTTTGCTGGCTAAAATGTATCTGAATGCCGAGGCATGGAATGTCAGCGGACCACAATGGTCTAAAGTGATAGAACAATGCGATGCAATTATTAGATTGGGTTATCAACTCGAACCGATCTGGAAACAGAATTTCATTAGAAATAATGAAACTTCGGCAATTCCGGGAAGTCAGGTGAATCTTGAAGCAATTCTCACTGCAGTTTACGATTTAGCCCAAACATCCAGTACCTATCGCTATAGTTGGGCTGGAAATTTGCACTATCTCTCGCATGAGGCAATGGGTCATTCGCAAAGAGGAAATAATAAACAGACAGCTCAACCCGACTATGTGATGAATTTTTATGTCAATGGTGATGAAAACAATCCTGATCCTCGTTTAGCAGGAAGTTTTATTATGGGGCCGCAGATCAGCCTTACTACAGGACAGGTAATCATCACAGCACATGGATTTGAACTGGACTTTACAAGAGAAATACCGGCAATACCGACCGAAGGTCCTAATGCGCTAACAGCACGCAGTTTACCTCCTATTGGTTGGTGGGATGTTGAACAGCACGCAGGCTTCCGGCAGGGGAAATGGGAATATGGTTCCTACATTGTCAACCAACAGGATAACGATGTCCATTTCATCCGTTTAGCCGATATCTACCTAATGAAAGCCGAAGCATTGGTTCGTTCAGGAGGCGATAACGCAGAAGCTACTAATTTATTAAATGCAGTGCGTTCACGAGCTTGGGGAAATGATAGTCAAAATTATGGATCTGCAACTTTAGACAACATTTTTCTTGAACGCAAATTAGAATTTGCCTGGGAATGTTGGTCGCGTCAGGACTGTATTCGTTTTGGAACGTTTCAAAATGCACGCTTCTGGAAAGAGGTTACGGCGACAAATCAGAGTCCTCATCTGTTAATCTTCCCAATTCCTCGAACTGCATTAGAGGCAAATAAGGCATTAGTCCAAAACCCCGGCTATGCAGGCCTTTGATTTTAAATGATTTCAACCTTACTTTCACTTTAATGTGAAGGTAAGGTTGATTGATCAGACAGTAAGTTGAGTCAGACTCAAAATCCTTTAGCCTTTGAGTTGTAGAATAATTGAATAAATAAAACATCGAATATGACAAGAAGAAATTTTTTAGAAAATATGGCAGCGGCGACAGCGTTCACAATCGTACCACGATCTGTTTTAGGTGGTCACGGTTATACTGCCCCAAGTGATATGGTGAACCTTGCCGGTATTGGTGTGGGCGCTCGAGGTGGTAGTGATATTCAAGGTTTTGCTACTCCGGATGTAGCCATCGGCCCGCGTCAAAGCGCGGGGTCTACAAGATATTCACAACCATACGGAGGAATCCAACTACCATCAGTTGCAAGACAGGCTACCACCGCCGGTGGGGGGGCTGCACAAGCAAGACCCACGTTCAAACATGCAAATATATATGCATTGTGTGATGTCGACCATGAGTATGCAGGCCACATCCTTGCAGGATATCCGAGTGCTAAAAAGTACAAAGATTATCGAGAAATGTTAGAAAAGGAAAAAGAAATTGATGCGGTAATGATTGGCGGACCTGATCATACACATGCGGTCATGGCTTCTTTTGCTATGAAGGCAGGTAAACATGTTTACGTTGAAAAACCGATGACAAAAACCATATACGAAGCTCGTTTTTTGGCAAACTTAGCAAAACAAACAGGTTTGGTAACACAGATGGGCAATCAGGGACACAATGTAGAAGGAACCATGCAAACGGTTGAATGGATACAGGCTGGCGTTATCGGTAACGTACGCGAAGTACACATGTGGTCAAACCGTCCTATTTGGAAGCAGGGTTTTTTCCCTCGTCCTGATGGCGTTTCTATTCCGGTAAATTTGGATTACGACTTATGGCTTGGTCCAGCTCCACAAAAACCCTACCATCCCGATGTGGTCCATTTCAACTGGCGTGGTTTGTGGAATTATGGCACCGGCGCTATGGGTGATATGGGCGCACATACATTCGATGCGCCTGTGTGGGCGCTCAATCTTGGTTTGCCAACAAAGATTCAGGCAACATCTACCCCATATACAGATGAGTACTTGCCTCAAACTACATTTGTAACCTACGAATTTCCGTCTCGCGGTAATATGCCTGCAGTAAAAGCAACCTGGACAGATGGCGGCGTTAAACCGGCTCGCCCTAAAGAATTGGAGCAAAATCGTCAATTAAGAGAATGTCTCTATATTGGCGACAAAGGAATGTTCATGCACGGAACGCATGGAGCAACTCCCGAACTGATACCGAACAATCCGGATTTCAAAGAACCGGCCAAGATATTAAACCGGCCGAGTAATATTTATGTTGACTTCATTGAAGCTATAAAGGAAGGACGTAAAGCAGCCAATGATTTTGAACATGCTTCAAAGGTGACCGAAATCATGTTACTTACAAATATCGCTGTTGTAGCTCAACGTCTCGATATTACGCTGGAGTACGATGCTGCTCAAATGAAGATAACCAATTGCCCGGAAGCCAACGACTACTTCCATTACGAATATCGTAAAGGTTGGAGCCTATAATAACCAAAATGTATTATTATTAATTTTTAATTAGTTTATAAAATGAAAAAAGCAATTTTATTTTTCACATTAATTGCCTGTACGGCAATCGTTTTTGCACAACAACAACAGCAGCAAAGACAACAACAGGAACAACAGCAGCAAATTCAACAGCAGCGACCGCCAAGTTGGAATCCTGCCAGTACGGAATGGTATACGCCGGTGCCTCCCAAAGTGCAACCAGGCAGAAATCCCGGCCAACCGCCATCTGATGCCATTATATTATTTGACGGCAAAAATTTAGACAAATGGGTATCATCAAGACCGGTTACGGAACGGGGACAGCAGCCCGATCCGGCACCATGGAAAATAGAAAATGGAGAGATGCGTATTGTACCGCGTTCAGGGGGAATACAAACCAAAGAGTATTTTGGCGACTGTCAGCTACATATTGAGTTCAAATCGCCTCCTGCTGAAAATTATAACGGCCAGAATCGTGGAAACAGCGGAATCTTCCTTCAAAACACATACGAAGTACAAGTGCTCGACGCTGATAATAATACGACATACGTAAACGGCATGAATGGAAGTATTTATAAGCAAAGCGCCCCGTTAGCTGATCCCTACACTAAAAATGGCGAATGGCAGGTTTATGATATTTTCTGGAAAGCGCCTGTATTTAATGGTGCAGGAGATGTGGTGTCGCCGGCTATAATTACTGTTGTGTTGAATGGAGTGCTTATTCAGAACAATTACATTCTAAAAGGACACACTCCTTTTACAGGTTTACCTTTTTATACCCCTCACGGTCGCTTGCCATTGTCATTGCAAGATCATGGTACGTCAGTAGCTTTCCGTAATATCTGGATTAGAAATTTATAAAAAAACTGAAAAGGAATTAGAGCCTGCTTAATTATAAACAGGCTCTAAACCCTTTGGGCACTTCTTAAAATTCAAAGGCTTTTATGAAAATACATTATTTTTTTTGTATCGCTTTTATGCTGATCTCACAATCAGTAACATCTCAGACAGATACCATTATTGGCGTGTTGTTTGATGCTAAAGATAAAGTAATCAAAAGACACATCGTCATGTTGGGCAAAGAGAAGTCTGTCAGTGTAAAAACCAACAATCAGGGAGTTTTTACCTTTACCAATGCGAATCTTCAGGACACGTTGTTTGTGGGAGACAAAAAAGGAAAAAATGCGAAAGCAATACCCGTTAATGGGCATAAATTTTTATCAATCAAATCATTAAGTGGCAACTTCGACACTGAATATATTTCCGAATCAAATGAAGAAGCCTATCTTTTTCTTCAACAACAAGTTGCAAAAACAAAAATAAGTTCTTCAAATAAATTAACCAAAGAAGATATCGAAAAAAGCGGATGTTTTGAAGTCAGTTGTCTTTTAATGAGACTTACCGGAGTAGTGGTGGCAGGCAACACCATAACTTTAAGAGGAGGAAGCAGTATGTCGCTAACACTTTCAAGTGGTGCACTGATTGTTTTGGACGGTATTCCGATGGAAGATGCGTCTTCATTATTAAATCTGCCTGTAACTGATATTGATGAACTATCAGTACTGACAGATGCTTCGATCTATGGCGTTCGGGGAGCAAACGGGGCAATTGTTGTGCGTACACGACGATAATTTGGAAAACCATAAAAAGCATACCATGCACACGATTAACTTTTTCACTTTACAGAATTTTCGTTCGATACCGCAGATGCGAATGATAAATGAATCTATCAAACGGGACATTGAAATTGTTGGGCGGGTCTTGCCGTTTAAGACCAATCATTATGTGATTAACGAATTAATAGACTGGGATAATGTGGAAACCGACCCGTTATTTATGCTCAATTTCCCGCAACGTGGGATGCTGACAAAAAGTCATTATGAAACTGTGGCTAATCTAATCGACACGCAAACCGGCCGCCAAACATTTGATAAGGTGATTGAAAATATCCGCCTGTCATTGAATCCGAATCCGGCCGGACAGGAGCATAATGTGCCTTATATGGGTGAAATAAAATTGAAAGGAATACAGCACAAGTATCCCGAAACCGTACTTTTCTTCCCAAGTCAGGGACAGTCGTGTCATGCCTACTGTACATTTTGCTTCCGTTGGCCTCAGTTTTCGGGCATGAACGAATTGAAATTTGCCATGAAAGAAGGCGAATTGCTCTTCAACTACCTGCGACTAAAAAAAGGAGTAACGGATGTATTGTTTACCGGCGGCGATCCGATGATTATGAGCGCTGCCATTCTGGAAAGTTATATACTTCCTCTTCTTGGCCCTGATTTTGAGCATATTCATACGATACGTATCGGAAGCAAGGCGCTATCATACTGGCCGTACAGATTCCTGACCGACGATGATAGCGACCGTATCATCGAACTATTCCAAAAGATTGTGAATGCAGGTAAAAACCTGTCTTTTCAGGCGCATTTTAACCATCCGCGTGAGCTTTCGACGGAAGCTGTCAGGATGGCTATCAAAAGAATACGCTCAACGGGCGCTCAGATACGAACCCAGTCGCCTGTGTTGCGAAACATCAACGACAAACCGGAAATATGGTCGGAGATGTGGCGCAAACAGGTTGATCTTGCGTTGATCCCTTACTATATGTTTATTGCACGTGATACAGGGTCGAAAGAATATTTTGAGCTTCCGTTAGAAAAATGCTGGCAGATTTTTCGCCGCGCTTATCGTCAGGTTAGCGGACTATGCCGCACGGTCAGAGGGCCGAGCATGAGCGACCATGCCGGCAAAATTCAGGTTTTGGGCGTTTCGGAAGTGAGAGGCGAAAAAGTTTTTGTCCTGCGTTTTATTCAGGGACGCAACCCCAAATGGGTGCACAAACCGTTTTTTGCCAAATACGATCCGAAAGCCACCTGGTTCGATCAACTCAAACCTGCTTTTGGAGAAGAAAAGTTTTTCTTTGAAGACAAACGAAATAATAAAGCTGAGACGAAGCCGTTTTTGTTTGAATGATCAGAGATTGAATCGGACGTAAATATTTGCTTTCTACTGCTTTACCCACACATTGGAGCGCGGTGTTGTGATTTGCGGGTCTCGCGGCTCGTTGCGGTTCATACGGGCAAAATTGGGAACAGCCACCATCGGTGATCCATCTGCCCAGATGCCTTTAATCAATACCATACCATTCAGGAAATCAGGCGTCCATTCAGCTTTCAAGGCGCCATTACCGAGATTTCCTTCATTGATTTGCTGTCCATTGTCCACCTCTTCAAAGTTGTAGAGGAGCGCACCATACCGCAACGCCACTTTTCCTTTGTTGGCTTCGATTTTCGTATCTGATGTGATTTTCTGCACTTCCATCGGCAATTCAAATTCAACTGTATCGCCGGCTTTCCATCGGCGTTTTATCTCAGCGTAACCTTTATTGATTACAGGATCAATCCGTTGACCATTAACCGACAGCGACAGTAACCCTTTCACAACGGGAACGGCATCGTACAGTTCGCTTGTCTTGCGATCGGGCACGCGAACAAACAATGTAAATTCTTTTTCTTCTTTGGGATTGACGGTAATTGCCACACGACCTTCCCAAGGATAATTCGTTTTTTGTATCATTTCGATATCCGTTCCGCACACCCTTTCCACATTGATTGTACTGCCGATAAACATATTCACATACACCCCTTTGTCGGACGTCACATACGTCCATGTTGGTATCATTAACAGCGTTCGTGGGATATTGCCGACGCAACAGGGACACGTATGCCATGTAGTTCTTTCATTCACAGTCGATAATGGATTAGGATAGTAGAAAGTTTTACCTTCCATATCCAACGCGCCCAATAAGGCGTTATACATGGTTTCCTCGTATAAATCGGCATATTTAGCGTCGTGATAGGATAAATTCAATTTATATTGGAAGAAGATCAAGCCGCATGATGAGCACGACTCGCAGTAAGCATTATGTCTCAAAGAGTAATTAGGGCCAAAACCTTCCGAAGTCTCGCCGCTGCCGACACCGCCTGTCACATAGTATTTCTTATTGACCATATTGTCCCAAAGCGACATGACGGCGCTCTGATAATCAGGGTCTCTTGTTTCGGCAGCCATGTCCGACATGGCCGAATAGAGGTATACAGCGCGGACGGCATGTCCTACCGCTTCGTACTGTTGTTGTACATGTACGTGCGACTGACTGTATTCATTACCACCGTGACGACTATCCATCAGGAATTTAGCCAATGCGATATAGCGGTCGCCTTTACCGTTGCCTTCCATGTCATTCACAAAACGACCGAAACGAACCAGCGCTTGTTCCATCTCCTGGTGTTCGTCCCACCATTCGATTTGTCCCGGATTCGGGCCGATATGATCTGCCCAGCAGTCGGCTAATTTTTTAGCAGCATTGTAGAGGCGCAGATCCTTACCGTTGGTCATCGTATAGTGATTGATAGCCGATTCGATAAAATAACCTGAAACATATCCTTCGTGATCCTGCCTGTTCCGTGGCGACCATCGACGCTCCCATCTGTCAGGGTCGCGGAGCGTATAGGCAGTTTGCAGGTATCCGTCCGGCTCCTGCGCAGCAAGAATAATGGGAATCCATCTCTCTAAAGCCTTCTTCATTTTTTCCTGTGCAGCGATGATTTCCCTGTCTCCCTTCGGGTCAACCATCAACGCAATACACATCGATTCGACGGTTTGATGCACCCATGCATTCGAGAATACATAACCTTTATGATTCGCGTGAGGCTGGCCGCGCAGCGCTTTTGCCGCTTCGATAAAGTTATCAAGTCCGCCGGGGCCTAAGGTTAAGTTCGTTCTTTCGCACTGGTTAATGCACCAGGGTATCCAATTTACGATGATAGCCTTAGCCCTGTCGTTCCAAAGAGGGTTGTCGATTGAATATTTCTTGGTATATACCACTTCTAACCGGTCTTCTGCCGGTGGTTCAACGACTTTCACAATAAGCGTTGAAGGGACGCGGTAATACCCTTTGACTGCGGTATAGGCAAGTTCGTATTCGCCTGTGACAGAGAATGTAGCCGCAGCATTAACGGAGTCTTGATCTGTAAAGGTAACTATTCCGGGGCCTGATAGCTTTGTCCAGGCGCCACTTTGAATGGGAGCAACCGATTTAATAGATGCAGTCAGATAGGTTTGCGCGCCCAGCATTACGGTTCTGTCGCCATTAGTCTTAACAAGAGGGGGCAGATTGCGTGAGTTGGGCGACTGTATCACTTGCCATTCCAGCAAAGATGATCGTAATTGTCTGGCAGAGTCTATTTCTATCCTTAATTTCGTTGTTTCTACCTCATCGAAAGTTGTCTTGTTGAATTCGGCAACGGAAAATCCCAAACCCAGTGGGTTGCTGACAGGCACAAAATCTTTTCCATTCCAATAAGTAACACGATATGCTTGCGGAAGTTGTAATGTCCCTTCCCAGTCCCACCAAAACACTTCTATTTCTTTTGTTCTGATCGGTTGCGACCATTCATACTCTACATATTGGTTTTGCAATGGAGCAAGTGGTTGACCTGCTCTTATTCTCATCTGACCTGTTTGGATGTCAGTAACCCCATCATTTAATGTTGTGATTACATTTCCCGACCAGTCTGCCAATGAAATTTTGCCGACAGCTACGATGGCCATATTTTGGCCGGTATCTCTTGTGTCGGCATTACATTGAGAAAATGTGAGCATGACCAACATGGCACAAGCCCAAAGAAGAGAAGAAGATGATTTCATCGTAATAATATTTTTAATTGATATTTCTTGGATTCTACGCGCAAATGTACATGAAATAATTGATTTTATTGTATCTTCGCAGTCTAAAAACAAAAAAATATTTCTATGTCACAATTATTTCCTAACAATCTGCCATATAAAGTAGCAGACATCCTTTTGGCTGATTTCGGGCGCAAGGAAATCGAAATTGCCGAACACGAAATGCCCGGTCTGATGGCGCTACGCGTAAAATATGCCGGTCATCAACCGTTAAAAGGGGCGCGTATCACCGGCTCCCTGCACATGACCATCCAAACCGCCGTCTTAATCGAGACGTTGAAGCATCTTGGCGCCGACGTGCGTTGGGCAAGTTGTAATATCTTTTCGACGCAGGACCATGCAGCTGCCGCTATCGCAGCAACCGGTACGCCTGTCTTTGCATGGAAAGGCGAGACGTTGGAGGAGTACTGGTGGTGTACGGATCAGGCGTTGCGTTTTCCGGATGGCAAAGGGCCTCATTTGATTGTCGACGACGGCGGCGATGCATCATTGTTGTTTCACTGGGGATACAAGGCTGAAAACGACCCTGCTACTATTGATCGGCAGGGTGGCAACCACGAGGAACAGGTTTTATTGAATCTGCTAAAGGAAATATTACAGGAAGACCCGCAGCGCTGGCATCGGATGGTAGCGGAGATGAAAGGCGTTTCGGAAGAAACCACCACAGGCGTACATCGTTTGTATCAGATGATGGAGCGTGGCGAGTTGCTTGTTCCGGCCATCAATGTGAATGATTCGGTGACGAAGTCGAAGTTCGACAATCTTTATGGGTGTCGCGAATCGTTGGCCGATGGCATTAAACGGGCTACAGATGTAATGATTGCCGGCAAAGTGGTGGTGGTGGCTGGCTATGGCGATGTAGGCAAAGGGTGCGCCCATTCGATGCGGTCTTATGGCGCCCGTGTGCTTGTTACCGAAATTGACCCGATATGTGCATTGCAGGCAGCGATGGAAGGTTTTGAAGTGACAACGATGGAAGAGGCTGTGAAAGAAGGTAATATCTTTGTGACTACTACCGGAAACCGTGATGTCATTACCATCGGACATATCAAAGCCATGCGCGACCAGGCAATCATCTGCAACATCGGTCATTTCGATAACGAAATACAAGTCGGAAAGTTGGTAAACTATCCGGACATCAAACATGTCAATATCAAACCACAGGTTGATAAATACACATTCCCAGAAGGCCGGTCGGTTTTCCTGTTGGCCGAAGGCCGTTTAGTCAATCTGGGTTGCGCAACGGGACACCCGTCATTTGTGATGAGCAATTCGTTTACCAACCAGACTCTGGCGCAGATAGATTTGTGGCAAAACGACTATCAGACAGGCGTCTATCGTTTGCCAAAATATTTAGACGAGGAAGTCGCCCGTCTGCATCTCGAACGCATTGGCGTCAAACTGACACAGCTAACACAAGCACAAGCCGATTATATAGGGGTTCCGGTTGGAGGGCCTTATAAGCCTGAACATTATCGGTATTAGTAAATACATTAGCACACAGATGACGCAGATTTGATGGATTTTCGCAGATTTTTAAAAATATTATCTGCGTTTATCTGAAGAATCTGCGTCATCTGCGTGCAAATAAGTCATTATCTTTTAGTTATCTTGATGTAACCTTCTTGTTCCAGTATGGAGAGAAATTTATTGATATCTTCGATTGCCGGGATTTGATCGTATTGTGCAATCATCATTTTCTGAATATCAAGTACAGAGTTATTTCCCGAATTGGTCATACGGGCAATATCTTCTGCACCATTGTACAAAGGACGAAGCAGATCGATTCTCTGCTCTGCCGTCAACGTCTCCAATGCCTTGCTTAGCGCTCTGTAACGCACCTCTTTCGGTTTGGATGTTTGTACAGGATAAATCTTTGAAGCAGCAAGCTCAGTCGGCGATAAAGATATCTTCAATGTCTTACCCGCACGGCTCTCTGCAAAAAGTTTCAATGCCTCTATGATTCCGGCAGTGGTTTTGTCGATCGATGCATTTCCTTTGGCGATGAAATCGTTTACTTTTTTGTTGCCGGAAGGCACAAGCTCCCGGATGGTTGCCAAGGTATTTTTTTCGTTCTTTGCATGGCCTTCGATGGCAAAAACGGCATTACGCCAGGCTGATTCAATATCATCGGCGCCGGCAATCATATCCACATATTTTACCTGATAGAAACCGAGCCGTTTATTGGAATTGGCCAAAACCTCCGCCCCGATGCGAAGCGCGCCCTCCTCTCCGGCAGTTGCGATAAAATAGGCAGATGCTGCAGTAAGAACGGTTGCACGTTTAAGTTGTGTAGCGTCCAATTTGTCGACGCGATCTTCGGAGGTATGATAATACTGGTCGGGCCAGGTAATCATCATAATGCCGGGAACCTGAATACCCCAGTCGTTAAATACTTCATGATCGGACGCACCGTAATGCTCGCTGATTGAATAAATAAAATTATCATCCGTACCACTGGGAGCCACAACCGGTTTTGAATATTCAGCGCCTCTGGCGGGAAAGATTAAGTTGCTGCTGTTGGTTTCACCCATGTAGATAAAGAAGTTTTCCGTCACATCATTTACGTAATGGGGATTTCCATAACTCGTGCGATGAAGGCAGAAATATGAATTATTGTGTTTCAGGTTGATACCCACCATATCCAAGTTGATATTGCATAAAGCGGTTTCCATTATATCCTTATTATTCGCCGCCCATGGGCCTGTAGCCGAAAATTCATCGCCCCAGACAAAGTGCATAGTGCGTTTCGGTCGCTCAATCAATCCATTGTCAATAAGCGTTTTAAGCGTACGTGCTACTTCGAGTATAACAGCGCAACCGGAAGCATCGTCGTTAGCACCCAACTTGTTATAACCTTCGAAAAGATGTGCCGAAAAAACAATGGAGCCTGCATTCGGATCGCTCCCTTTGATGGCGCAATAGGGAGCCTGCATGTCGAACTGTACACGGTTGGACTTTACTTTTGCCTGCACTTGAATTTTTTCGCCACTGATCAGACGTGATTTTAGTGTATAACCCTGACGGGGTGTTATGTTAAAGCCGAACAAAGTTTTTGCCGTTGTGCTGCTCGGCGTGCCCCGACGCGAACCGATTCCTGCATTGGGAATCTGAAGCGGGTCGAACAGGGGGCGAGCCGAATAAAATGACACAACACCAAGTCCTTCATTGGCTTGTGCATAAGCATGTCCCATGCTGACGGGGGCATCTGTCAGGACGATCTTGCCTTTCACATCAACATTCGGCTGCGACATTCTGATCGTCTCCATGGCAACCCATATCAATTCCGCCTCCACATCGGTATTTTCACTTCCCGAAGCAAGCATAGGGACTATTTCGTCGTAGTCGGCAATCTTTTGAATCGTTGGCGAGACCTCCCACAGCGTCCCAATCAAGCCGTTCCAGGTATCGGCCTTGGCAACATTTTCAAGCCGGACATCATCCAAACCGTACTCGTTTATCATTTTCATGATATAACTTATTTCATGCAAAGTACCGTTGTATTCGGCTGCGGAACGGTTTCTCTCGTAGGAAGCCATATCCATAATCGAACGTAAAGCCCGCTCGCCGGAGGCCTCTCCGACAATATAATCATAAGTCTTCTCTGGCATGATAACCCACTGTTTAGGAGTACTTATCTGTGCCGTAGCATTGATGGCAAAAGCCAAAATCATGTTTAGTAAAATCGTTTTTTTCATCATCATTTTCGGTTTTATAATTTTTTTTTAAAATATTTGTTTATAATAAGGCACAAAGTTAAAAAAAAATATTCAAAATTCTATTTAAGACCTGCAGCTTTCATGCGGTATATCAAAGAGGCTGCAAGACGGCTAAAAGAATTGAGGGCAAAGCTGGCACGATAAATTTAAGATTTAACGGTATGTTTAAAGAAAATGCTCGCATTTGTTTGATTGTTCCTGATGATTATCTTTGCGGGAAAATTGCCGTCAGTGTTTGCGCGGCGTGTGTCTAATTCAACTGTTACCGATGCCATATTATTTGCGTTTAATTTGCTTTTAAATAAATTTGCTAAAAAAGTACATAAGCGGCTATTTACGTCTATACACGGTTTCAAAAGTAGCAAATAAAACGCAAATACGATAAATAACTAATAAAAAAAGCGTCCATATTTCTATAAACGCTTGATTCTCATTTGGCGGTATGGACGGGACTCGAACCCGCGACCCCCTGCGTGACAGGCAGGTATTCTAACCAACTGAACTACCACACCAGAAATATATGCTTCAATGGCGGTGCAAAGATACAGGATGTTTTTGAATGGTGCAAACTTTTTTTAGAATATTTTTTTACACTTATGAATGATGGTTTATTTTATTCACCTTAAAAAAAATTCAATTTTCAATTTTCAGTTTTCAATTGTTTCGTATCTTTGCGCTGATTTTGGCCCGGTAGCTTAGTGAATAGAGCGTCAGATTCCGGTTCTGAAGGTCGTGGGTTTGACTCCCACCCGGGTCACAAAAAATGTAGGGGCTGGTTTGAAACCTGCCCCTACATATTTTTATAATTTCTTTACTTTCAGGTTTCTCCATGCGACTTTGATGCCGCCTCCACTGTGAATTTGTAATGCAATGCGGCCTTGGTCGTTGCCGATCTTTTCGTCTGTCAGGTCGATCATTTGGGTGCCATTAAGCCAAGTGGTAACGCGATCGCCTTTCACAACTACGCGCATGGTGTTCCATTGTCCCATTTTCAGGATGCTTTCTTTTTCGGGATCGGGCTTGATCAGCCAACCACGTCCTCCGGGTACCGATTCGTAAATACCTGCGGTATGCAGATTCGGGGGAGCAACTTCGCATTGCCAGCCTGAAATAGTAACGCCTCTAACAATGTATGAGCGGAAAAAAACACCGCTGTTGCCGTCGGCAGCCTGATTAAATTCGACCGACAGGTCAAAATCGTTGTAATATTCGCGGGTACATAAGTAACCGTATCGGGCATCAGGGCCGCTTTCGCACACCAATAATCCATTGTCAACATACCATAATTCGGTTCCGGCAGCTTCCCATCCATGCAAATCACGGCCATTGAACAATGATACTTCCTGTCCGGTCTTACGGGGAAGCTCACGTATCTTAATGTTGCGATACCATGAACGGTCGCCATGGTCCTGTAAGGAGAAAACGCCTTTGTGCGCCAAACCGTATTCGGGATAGTCGTCCCACTTTCCGCTATTTTTGCGATCAAACCAATCATCAGTCCACGCCTCAAATTCAACAACTTTTTCGCCATTAACCCAATGTTCTACATGGCCATTATCGAATACGATCTTCGATGTATTCCATTGACCGGCAGGTTTTAGTTTAGTCTTTGCAGGATCTGCTACATGCATGGCATAGTCGGCGCAAGCCATCTGCCAGTCTTGAAGTTTTCCGGAGAATCCATCATTGTCAACCACCTGAAATTCAGGCCCTGTCATATAAGGCGTTTTGAAATTGGGACGCTCTACCACATGGTACAATACGCCGCTGTTACCGCCTTTCGATATTTTCCAATCGAACAATAACTCGAAATTTTCGTATTGTTTGTCGGTAACAATATAGCCGGTCGAATCACTTCCCTGCCCTAATGCCGACAATGTCCCGTCTTCAACTACCCATGGAGCGGTAACTCCTGTTCCGTTATAATCACGCCATCCGTTCATAGTCTCGCCATCAAACAAGAGCGTCCAACCTGCAGCAATTTCTTCCTGGGTCAGCGTGTTATGATTTTGGCTACATGAACTAACACATACTGATAAAGTGATACTTACAATAAATAAGTTACACCATAATACACTTTTTCTTCTCATATTTTATTAGTTTAGTGATAAATTATTGGGACAAATATACATGATGTTTTTCAAATAATACAATTCATTTATTGAATATTTTCTAACTTTGCATCTTTTTAAATAAATTCGACAATCTTCATGAAACAAATAGTATTTATCTGTATGGTTTGTTGCTTGTTTGTGTCTTGCAAGCAAACATACCAAGCTGAAACCGGCAGCATTTTCAGAACATATTATCAAGTTAAATATCAATCGGATATTTCACTACTCCCAAAAATCCAAGCCGAGCTTGCGGCTTTCGATTTATCGCTCAATCCTTTTAATCCGAATTCAATCTTAGCAAAAGTAAACCGGAACGAAGTAGTGGAAGTAGATCGATGGTTTACGGTTGTTTTCAACAGAGCGATGGAGATATCCGAACAGTCGAACGGCCGGTTTGACGTCACAGTAGCTCCATTGATTAATTTGTGGGGTTTCGGCTTTGAACAGTACAATGAGGTAACACCTGAAATCATTGATAGTTTGAAATCGTTTATAGGATACCGCAAGGTAAGGTTAGATGACAGGCATGTCATCAAAGACGATCCACGCATCATGCTTAATTTCTCAGCAATTGCCAAAGGTTATGCATGTGATGTAATTGCAGCATTGCTCGAACGTGAAGGAGTTAAAAATTATTTGGTCGAAATAGGAGGAGAAGTAGTTGCTAAAGGGAAGAATGCACGTGGCGCTTGCTGGCAGATAGGCATCAACGAACCGGAGGACGAGGAAAACTATATGCAAAACACCTATAAAGAAATCGTTCGACTTTGCGGGAAAAACGGGATAGCCACTTCGGGCGATTACCGCAATTATTACATCAAAGACGGTAAACGATTTGCCCATACAATCGACCCGATAACCGGCTATCCGGTAGATCACAATTTGCTGAGCGCCACGATTATAGCGCCTGATTGCATGACTGCCGACGCATTTGCAACTGCTTTTATGGCAATGGGAATGGAAGAAGCGTGCCGGATGGCAAATCAAATCCGGGAAATTGAGTATTATCTGATTTATGCAAAAGAAGATAATTCTGTGGGTATCATGCACTCACAAGGAATGACCCCGAAGTTGTTCAATAGAAAATAAGGGGGTTGACAATGAAAAAACAACACAAAGGCGCAATTTTTTTTCGCAAAGAGCGCAAAATAAATATTTTCGATACTTTCCAAATCAAAAAAAATCAGTACTTTTGTGCTTGATAAAAAAAATAGTAAAAAAATGAAAATAAATACGCGAATTAAGCGGGCGCTTATCTCTGTCTATCACAAAGATGGCCTTGAAGAAATTATAAGGAAGCTCTACGGTGAAGATGTACATTTTATATCCACAGGAGGGACACATGCATTTATTACTTCATTAGGTATTCCTTGCGAAGCAGTGGAGGATCTGACGGGGTATCCTTCTATCTTAGGAGGGAGGGTAAAAACATTGCATCCGAATATCTTTGGCGGTATATTGACGCGCCGTGATAACGATAATGACAGTAAACAATGTGCTGAATACGAAATTGATGAAATTGATTTAGTGATTGTAGACCTCTATCCTTTTGAGGAGACGGTAGCGTCCGGAGCCGACGATGCCTCTGTGATTGAAAAGATAGATATAGGCGGTATTTCATTGATTCGCGCTGCCGCAAAGAATCATAAGGATGTAATGATAATTGCTTCGAAAGCACAATATAGACCTTTGATGGATTTACTCGACGAAAAAGGCGCCGAATCAAGTATTGAAGAAAGGAAATGGTTTGCTAAAGAAGCCTTTGCCGTCACATCGGCTTATGATACGGCTATTTTTAATTATTTCGATCAAGTTAATAACTCCGCATTCAGGGTAGCAGTCAATGACGCCAAAGAAATGCGATACGGTGAAAACCCACATCAGAGAGGGATTTTTTACGGAAAATTCGATGAATTGTTTGATAAGTTACATGGGAAGGAATTGTCTTATAATAATCTGTTGGATGTTGATTCAGCCATTACATTGATTGACGAATTTGATGAAACTACGTTTGCGGTGATAAAACACAATAATGCATGTGGAGTTGCTTCACGTCCCACGGTCTTAGAAGCCTGGAACGATGCTTTGGCCGGTGATCCTGTATCCGCTTTCGGGGGCATACTTATTACCAATGAGGCGATCAACAAAGAAACGGCGGAAGAGATAGACAAACTTTTCTTTGAGGTTATCATTGCTCCTGATTATATGATAGACGCTTTGGATATTTTAAAGCGGAAAAAAAATCGCATCATTTTATTGCGAAAAAAAGGTGAACTGCCGGTTCAGCAATTCCGGTCGTTGTTGAATGGCGTGCTTGTACAAGACAAAGATATCAGTATCCAAAACCGATACGATTTGGAACCGATGACTAAAAAAATACCGGACAATCGGGAAATAGAGGATTTGCTGTTTGCCAATAAATTGGTTAAGCACAGTAAATCGAATGCAATCATTTTAGTGAAAAACAAACAACTCTGCGCAAGCGGGATCGGTCAGACATCGCGTATTGACGCACTAATGCAGGCAATTGAAAAAGCCGCTTCCTTTCATTTCGATTTGAATGGAGCGGTAATGGCCTCCGACGCCTTTTTCCCTTTTCCCGATTGTGTGGAAATAGCAGGGAAAGCAGGCATAACTGCAATTATTCAACCGGGAGGGTCGGTTAAAGATAGCGAGTCTGCGGATTATTGTGATACACATGGATTGAGTATGGTTAAGACAGGAATTCGTCATTTTAAACATTGACTATGATTAACAAGATTAATGGATATACAGAGTAAATATGTGGATTTTAAATCTTTAAATTTTAAATAAAAAGTATGGGATTTTTCTCTTTTACACAAGAAATAGCAATAGATTTAGGAACGGCGAATACTATCATTGTTTCCGATGGAAAAATTGTGGTTGATTCACCTTCTGTTGTAGCATTAGATAGAAGAACAGACAAAGTGATCGCCATAGGAGAAAAAGCGCGTCAGATGGAAGGCAAAACGCATGATAATATTCGCACCATCCGCCCGTTGCGAGATGGCGTCATTGCCGATTTCTATGCTGCCGAACAGATGATACGGGGGATGATTAAGATGATTAAATTTAAAAACAGTTGGTTTTCTCCTCCATTGCGAATCGTGGTCTGTATACCATCGGGAAGTACTGAAGTAGAAATCCGTGCCGTTCGCGATTCAGCCGAGCACGCAGGCGGCAGAGAAGTCTATATGATTTACGAACCCATGGCGGCAGCGATTGGCATTGGTCTTGACATTGAAATTCCGGAAGGAAATATGATTGTGGATATTGGTGGAGGCACCACTGAAATAGCCGTAATTTCTTTAGGCGGGATCGTATCGAACAAGTCCATTCGTATTGCAGGCGATGATTTGACAGACGATATTATTGAGTATATGCGGCGCCAGCACAATATGAAAGTCGGCGCAACTACTGCTGAACGGATAAAGATAAATGTAGGCTCTGCATTGACTTCATTAGAGGATCCACCTGAAGATTACATCGTCCATGGACCGAATCAGATGACAGCGCTTCCGATGGAAGTACCTATTTCCTATCAGGAGATTGCGCATTGCCTGGACAAATCCATTTCAAAAATGGAAACTGCCATTTTAAGCGCTTTAGAACAGACTCCGCCTGAACTATATGCTGATATTGTGAGGAATGGTATATATTTAGCAGGAGGAGGAGCTTTGATGCGAGGCCTTGCCAAGCGATTTACCGATAAAATAAATATTCCTTTTCATGTGGCTGACGACCCTTTACATGCTGTCGTAAGAGGCACAGGTATTTCCTTGAAAAATATTGATAAGTTTAAATTTCTTATCAAGTGATTGTTGGATAGCACAAACCATCTTTAAGTTTCAATTATGCAAAAATTGCTTGAATTTCTTATTGGCAAAAGGCATTGGTTTGTGTTTGTTTTTTTTGAAATTTTATCCTTTATTTTAATCTTTCAAAATAACGCCTATCAGCGAAATGTATACTTAAATTCGGCCAATGTATTTAGCGGATACCTTTTGTCGGTATCAAGTTCCGTCATTTCGTATACGAATTTGCATAAAGAAAACCGGATGCTTGTTGAGCAGAACAAACAGTTAGAATTGGAACTTCTTCAACTGAAACTGAGATCGGAAGCAATGAAAGCAGCATTATTTTCTTACGATCCTGTCATGACTGATTCGATATATAGCATCTATGATTATATCACTGCTGAAGTGGTAAATAGAAATAGCACACATTTATTGAATTATCTTACTATAAATAAAGGGTATAGAGACGGCATTAGACCTGAAATGGGGGTAATTTCCGCCAATGGGGTTGTCGGAAAAGTCATTACTGTGCAAGATCGTTATTCGGTGATAATCCCATTGTTAAATCCAAAATGGAAGTTAAGTTGTAAATTATACAACAGCAATTATGACGGTTTATTAGTCTGGGACGGCCGGAATATACAGTATTCTAATTTGGAGGAATTGCCCACTCACACGCAGTTTGTTAAGGGAGATACTGTAGTCACAAGCGGTTTTTCAGCGGTTTTTCCACCGGGTATAATTGTTGGGACAGTTGTAGAATCAAACCGTTCAGGAACAACAGGTTTGTATTCGCTTAAAATAAAGTTATCAACGGATTTCCAACGATTAACGTATGTCAGAGTGGTTAAGAATGTTTTTCAAAGCGAACAATGGGAAGTAGAACAGGAGGCAAAGATAAATGATTAAGAGTTTATTTAAAGTATTGTTTTATACTGTATTATTTGTTCTGATACAAGTTTTGATTATGGATAATATCCATTTATTCAGGATTGCATCTCCATTTTTATATCTTTTTGTCATTGTAAAAGTCCCTATCAATATATCCCGTTCGTATGTGATTGCTATTTCTTTTCTTTTGGGGATGATAATTGATGTGTTTTCCAATACTTTAGGAATGCATGCAGCAGCATGTACGCTAATCGGTATCATTCGTAAACCATTGATTTTTACATTTTCCATGAAAGAGCTTGAAGAAGATGCAACTCCCTCCTATCGTTCTTTAGGAGTTCCGGCCTATATGAAGTATGTCATTGTTTTAGTAATAATACATCATTTTTCGTTGTTTTTTATCGAGTCTGCTTCTCTTTTTGATCCTATTTTGCTGTTTTTTCGTATTTTTGCCAATGTGATTTTAACTGCTTCATTTATTTTTATCATTGAAGCATTTTTTTTAAAACATAGAAAAAATGAAACATAAAATGATATGCGATGTGTTAATTAATGATTTCGAGTGAGCAATGAAACATAATAGAACTATTGTATACGCAAGAAGACAAAATGTGATTATATTGGCTGTTTTATGTATCATTGTCATTTTTGCTTTTCGTTTGTTTTTCCTGCAAATTGTAGATAGCAACAATAAAAATTTGGCAGACAGTAATGCTTTACTGCATAAGACGCTATTTCCGGCACGAGGCGTAATCTACGATCGAAATGATAATCTATTGGTTTATAATCAATCTATTTATGATGTAATGCTGATCATGCGTGAGATTCAACCTTTTGATACGCTCGATTTTTGCCGTACACTTGATATTTCCAAAGATTATTTTGACAAACGCATTTCCGAGATAAAAGACAGAATACAGAATCCGGGTTATTCGGCCTACACACCTCAAGTCTTCATGCGCGAGTTGGCTTTTAATGAAAGCAGTGTTTTGCAGGAAAAGCTATACAAATTTCCCGGTTTTTATGTTCAGACACGAAAGATACGGAATTATGGTTTTCGAAATGCACCTTTGGTATTGGGATATACAGGTGCTGTCACAAAAAAAGATATTGAAAATGACAGTTATTATGTACCGGAAGATTTTGTAGGTCAAACTGGTGTGGAACGTCATTATGAAAAAATTTTACGTGGAGAAAAGGGGATTGAAATTATGTTACGTGATGCGCACGGACGCATCAAAGGAAAATATGAAGAAGGCACCCGTGATAAATCGCCGGTTGCAGGCAAAAACCTTAAACTATCCATTGATATTGAACTGCAAGGATATGCTGAAAATCTAATGGCAAATAAAACGGGAAGTATCGTGATGATAGAATCTGAAACCGGAGAAATTCTTTGTATGGTTTCATCACCTGCCTACGATCCTAATTTATTGATTGGCAGGCAACGCGGAAATAATTTTTTGGCTTTGAACAGCAATCCCCGAAAGCCTTTGATGGATCGTGCGATTATGGGAAGATACCCTCCCGGGTCAACTTTTAAACCCGCCCAAGGTCTTGTTTTTTTGCAGGAGGGAATTATTACGCCTCAAAAAATGTATACCTGCAATTATGGATACCCCTTAGGCTGGGAAGGCAGGCCTAAATGTCATGGCCATGAATCGCCGTTAAATCTGGTTTCAGCATTAGCCACTTCATGTAATGCTTTTTTTTGTTGGGGATTGCACGATATGTTGGATAGCAGGCGGCGCTACTCTTCTGTACAGGAAGCGTATAATGTATGGAAAAATTTGATGACCTCGTTGGGATACGGCGTTCAATTAGGCGTCGATTTGCCAAGCGAGAGCAGAGGTAATATACCCAACAGCCAGTATTACGATGAAGCTTACAGAGGGCGTTGGTCGTCCGGCTCCATCATTTCAAATGCGATTGGTCAAGGAGAAATTCTTGCCACACCACTTCAAGATTGTAATATGGCAGCGATCATTGCCAATCGAGGCTATTATTTTACACCTCATATAGTAAAAGAAATTGAAGGTGGTACGTTAGACGCTGCATATACTACAAAAAAATGGACGGCTATCGACCCTCAACATTTCGACACAGTAGCAGAAGGAATGCGTCATGCAGTGCTGTACGGGACTTGTACGGAACTATATATGAATGATTTGGAAGTATGTGCAAAAACCGGTACAGTAGAAAATTCGCAAGGGAGAGATCACTCCGCATGTATTGCCTTTGCTCCATATCGAAACCCTAAAGTTGCTATCTCCGTATTTATTGAAAACGGAGGACTGGGTGCGTGGGTTTCTGTTCCAATAGCCCGATTGATGCTGGAAAAATATTTCTATGGTGAGATAAAGCCTGAAAGTCAATGGCGTGAAGATAGAATGATGAGTCACATCATCACTCCTTTTTAGTAAATCAGGACATTAATTTATTTTATATTCATACAACGTTTCGCTTTCCAAAGGGAAGCAATGAAGATTTTTTAAAACGAAGAACAAACAATGGACAACCGGAGATCAAATGTTTGGAAATCTGCAGATTGGACAACTATATGTATTTTTGCATTAATGGTTATCGCCGGTTGGTTTTGCATTTGTGGCGCAAGTTATGAATTTGATTCGGCAGGATTGTTCAAGATGAGCGAACGCCCCGGCATGCAATTGATTTGGATTGGCATTGCATTTGTGTTGGTTTTCTTGATTTTAATGCTTGACAAAGATTTTTTTGAGACATTTGCCTTTTTGATATATGGTGTTGTATTATTCGTATTAGTATTGACAATTTTCATTGCACCCAATATAAAAGGCTCACATTCATGGCTTGTTTTTGGATCATTCCATATTCAACCTGCCGAATTTGCCAAATTTTCCGTTGCTTTGGCTGTTGCCAAAATCATGAATAAGCACGGTTTTGATATTCTTTCATTTAGAAATTTCACTATAGTTACCTTATTGATTTTAGCGCCTATGTACTGTATTATTCTACAGAAGGAAACCGGTACGGCATTGGTTTTTTTAGCTTTTGCGCTAATGTTATACCGAGAAGGAATGTCCGGTTTTATTTTATTATCAGGCGTTTGTGCAATTGCTTTTTTTGTTATCGTATTAAAATTCGGAGAAGAGATGCTTGGAATTACACCTGTAGGTCAATTAATTGTGTCCATTTTGATATTAACAATACTTTTTTTATTAGTCTTTTTTCTCAGTAAAGACAAATTGGTTTTACAGATAATGATTTATTCGACGGTTCTTGGTTTGATTATTGGTTTTATTGCTTCACTTTATATTCCTGTCAACTTTGTATGGATCATTGCCGCATTAATTTTGTTGATTTCATTAGTGTTACTATTTTTTGCTTTTAAAAATATGGTCACACATTATGTGTTTATCGCTCTATTTGCGATTTTGTCGTTTTTATTTCTTTTTTCAATTGATTATGTATTTAACGATGTATTGGAATACCATCAACAGATACGGATAAAAGTTACATTGGGAATAGAAAACGATCCGACAGGTGCAGGTTATAATGTGAATCAATCGAAAATTGCGATAGGTTCGGGAGGTATGTGGGGAAAGGGTTTTTTAAAAGGAACACAGACAAAATTGAAATATGTACCTGAAAAAGACACCGATTTTATTTTTTGTTCCGTTGGCGAAGAGTTCGGACTCTGGGGATCATTTATGGTATTAGGGCTTTTCGGCTTTCTCATTATTCGGATAATTAATCTTGCCGAACGACAAAACTTAGTTTTTGGACGTGTTTATGGATATTGTGTAGCTTCAATTTTCCTTTTCCACCTGATGGTCAATCTGGGTATGGTATTGGGTATCACACCTGTAATTGGGATACCATTACCTTTCTTCAGTTACGGAGGGTCGTCTTTGTTAGGATTTACTATTTTACTATTTATTTTCTTGCGGATAGATGCTGGCCGGAAGGAAACGTTATAATAGTGGTTAGCGGTTAGCGATTTTCAATTGTTTTTCTCAATGCGGAGACCAAGTTGTTGAATACCTTTAAGTTGATCAACTCGCATACCCTGCCGGATTGTGAATATGTACGATCCTTTCTGCGGGAAGTTGTAGTTTGACCGTATTGGAATAGTCAGATGATAAACAGATATTCCCGAACCTGTCCATTTTCCATAACCATCAGCCAATATACATTCTACGGTATCACGTACGATAGTACCATTCGGTTGCTCTTGGGCAAAAAACAACCACAAATTTTGAAAAGGATATAAATTATTGTTTCGAATTTGGACAGACAGGTTGTAAGAAGCGCTTAAGTCTTCCATTTCACAAGTAAAAAAATAGGATGTATTTTTATCCCACGGTGTGTCAATCGTTTGATATTTTTCATAATAAACGGGTTTGATACATGCAAAAGCCATTAGACACAAGCTACCTGTCAAAAAAAGTCTCAAAGAACGTTCCATTGCAGGTCATTCTTTTTCTTTAGAAGAATTGTCAGGATGGGGAAATTTGTCGGTATCTCTTTTGGCAGATTGCTGCTGAGATGAATGAAATGACGGTTGATGGTTATTGCCGCTCTTATGATGAAAATTTGGACCATGATTTCCGTGACGTTTTTTCTTTTTCTTCCTGATTGAATCAAAACGGCTCACACTATCACCCAAAATATCGGATGTTTCCTGTTTTTTGGCCGATTGTGATTTATTGCCCTGATCTAGATTTTCCGGCTTTACCCCATTTTTGTTCAGGTTAATGATCTCGAAAGCTCTTGCAACCGATATGGTAATTAAGTTAATAGCCATATTTTTATCGGTAGAATAAGTAATTTCCTGTTTAAAAATATCTGTTTTGAAATGATAATAAGTTCCGGTTTGGGTTTCCAACCATATTTTGCGTGACGGCAATTTTCTTTGCGCTTCCACATAAGCGTCCACTTCGTAGTTATAACAGCATTTGAGTTTGGCGCACTGACCGGCTAATTTTTGCGGATTCATCGAAATATCCTGAAAACGGGCGGCATCTGTGGCCACAGATATAAAATTCGACATCCATGAAGCACAACACAGTTCGCGACCGCAAGGACCAATTCCTCCGATACGGCCGGCTTCCTGGCGTGCACCGATTTGCTTCATTTCTATCCGTATCTTGAAAGTGTCAGCCAATATTTTTATTAGTTGCCTGAAATCAACCCGTTCGTCGGCGATGTAATAAAATATAGCTTTATTACCATCTCCCTGATATTCCACATCGCCGATTTTCATTGCCAATTTCAACTCTTCGGCTATTTGACGCGAATGAATCATTGTTTCATGCTCCCGCTCCTTAGCTTCGTTATATTTGGCTATATCATTCTGTTTGGCAATACGATACACCCGCTTGATATCGGTATCTTCGCGTATATTGTTTTTACGCATTTGCAACAGTACCAATTTTCCGGTCAGCGAAACAGTGCCGATATCGTGTCCGGGCATAGCTTCTACTGCTACGATATCTCCCTTTTTTAATGTAATACCGCTGTCGTTTAAATAAATCCCTTTGCGTGTATTTTTAAATTGGACTTCTACATAATTCGTTGCACGGTCGGCGCCGGGAATATTACGCAACCAATCGAATGTATTCAGTTTATTGGCGCTTAACCTGATGCAACAACCTTCTTCCGCTAAGCAGTTGCTTGTATTTGGCATTTCATCCATAACGATAGTGAAATAGCTTCATTGTATCAGATGATATTTTTTGAAAAGTTTTTGGATAGCCTCCAACACATAATCCAACTGTTCTTTTTTGTGGGTAGCCATCAGCGAAAAACGGATCAGTGTATCCTCCGATGCTACACCCGGCGATACGACCGGATTGACAAATATACCCATTTCATATAATTCTTTCACTATTTGAAACGTCAGTTCATTGTTGCGAATGAATAAAGGAATGATCGGAGTAGAAGTATTTCCTATCTCACATCCCATTTGACGAAATCCATCCAATGCGTAATGAGTTAATTCCCAAAGGCGTTCAATCCGTTCCGGCTCATTTAACATGATATCTAAGGCTGCATCGGCAGCTGCTAATGATGCAGGCGTGCAGCTTGCACTGAATATATAGGTACGCGCATGATGGCGTAGATAGTTTATTGTGTCTTTGTCGGAAGCAATAAACCCTCCGATTGACGCTAAAGACTTGCTAAACGTACCCATAATCAAGTCTACATCATTGGTCACTCCGAAATGATCACAGGTGCCACGTCCCTGATTACCGAAAACGCCAATGCTATGCGCCTCATCAACCATCACACTGGCATTGTACTTCTTTGCAAGACGAACTATTTCAGGTAGATTGGCCACATCTCCTTCCATGCTGAAAACACCATCAAGCACAATCAATTTAATTTTTTCCGGATTACATTTTCGAAGTTGTTTCTCTAATGACTCCATGTTATTGTGCTTATATTTCAGTTTAGAAGCAAATGATGTACGAATACCTTCAATGATAGAGGCATGATTGAGTTCATCCCATACAATATAATCTTCGCGACCGGCAATACACGAAATAACACCTTCATTGGCCTGAAAGCCGGTCGGAAAAGTCATTGCATCTTCTTTCCCCACTAAATCAGCAAGTCGTTGTTCCAGCTTGATATGAATATCTAATGTCCCGTTCAAAAAACGCGAGCCGGCACATCCGGAACCATATTTTTTGACTGCTTCAATGATCGCTTCCTTTACTTTAGGATGGTTAGTCAGTCCCAAATAGGCATTCGATCCAAACATCAATACTTTTTTCCCATCAATCATGACTTCTGTGTCCTGATCGCTTTCAATGACGCGAAAGTAAGGATATATCCCAGCCGCTTTTGCTTTCTGGGGAGCGTCGTATTTTTTCAATTTCTTTTGTAAAAGGTTCATATAGTTGATATAGTAGTGATTACATCTTTCTTCATTTATAAGTCCAAATCAACTGCAAAAATAGATATAAAAAAAGAAATTTCCCAATTTATTGCAAACTTTTTATGTTTTTTATTATTTTTGCATCTTTGAATCAATAAACAAAATATCATTATGAAAATCCCATTTCCTTTTCTCTGCTTAGCTATTATATTTGGCTTAGTATCATGCAATACCGAACAAAAACATGAAGGTATTATCAATGATTTTGAGGCGCTTTGCACAGAGTTTGCCGAGCCTGCCAATGAATTTCGAACAGTCCCGTTCTTTGTATTAAACAATGCAATCACGCACGAACAGATAGATCAGACCATTACCGACCTGAAAGACAAGGGTTTTGGAGGTGTTTTTTTTCATCCGCGTCCGGGGCTGATAACCGAGTATTTATCCGACGAATGGTTTGAGTTGTTTCGCTATACGCTTGACAAAGGAAAACAATCGGGTATGTACACATGGATATACGACGAAAACTCCTATCCAAGCGGTTTTGCAGGCGGACATGTACCGGCTCAAATGCCTGAAAGCACCAATCAGGGTCAAGCCCTCCGGATGAGTAAGTACGAAGAATTGCCCGATCCTGCATTTCAGTATTTCATCTATCTGAAAGAAGAAAACGGACAGTTTATCGACATAACAGCCAATATACAGGCCGAAGCCGGCAAAAAAGGCAACTATTACCTGTTTTCGAAAATCAACCCAAGTCCGTCACCCTGGTATGGAGGCTTTGCTTACGTCGACTTGCTCTTACCCGGCGTGACTGAGAAATTTATCGCAACCACCATGAGCGGCTACAAGCGTGTGGCCGGCGATGAGTTCGGTAAAGCAATGCCAGGCGTGTTTACCGACGAACCCAATATTTTGCTCAACGGGGGGATTCGTTGGACGCCTGATCTGTTTGATGTATTTCAAGCAAAGTGGGGTTATGACCTTAAACTTGTATTACCTTCGTTGTATGAAAAAACCGGCGACTGGAAACAGGTGCGACATAATTACACACAAACGCTCTTACAGTTATTCATCGACCGCTTTGCAAAGATTTTCTATCAATATTGTGAAGACAACAATCTCCAATTTACCGGCCATTATTGGGAACATGGCTGGCCTGATGTAGGTCACGGCGGCGACAATATGGCTATGTACGCCTGGCATCAGACGCCGGGTATTGATATGCTGTTCAACCAGTACGACGATATCGAACCGACAGCTCAATTTGGAAATATCCGTGCCGTCAAGGAAGTGCGAAGCGTAGCTAACCAGATGGGTTACCGGCGCATTCTAAGCGAAACATACGGCGGCGCCGGTTGGGAAGAGACTTTTCGTGATTTCAAGCGTCTGGGCGATTGGGAATATGCATTGGGCGTAAACATGATGAACCAACATCTTGCACATCTGAGTATTGCCGGTTCACGTAAGTACGACTATCCACCCGACTTTACCTACCATACGCCGTGGTGGCCCTATTATAAACCACTCAACATGCACTATGCACGACTGTCGATGGCATTATCCGCCGGCGAACAAATGAACGATATACTGATACTTGAACCAACTACTTCAATATGGATGTACTTTGCCTATCGGAATAGCGATAATCATTACCGGGATATCGGAAAATCATTCCAGGCATTTGTGACTACGCTTGAAAAAGCTCAGATTGAATACGACCTTGGTAGCGAAAATATTATCAAGGACCATGGTAAAATCACAAACAAGCAGTTTGTGATCAACAAACGCGCCTACTCAAAGGTGGTCATTCCGCATTTGATGGAAAATCTGGATGCTGCTACCTGGACCTTGCTAAAGAAATTTATCGATAATGGTGGATCTGTGTTGACATTCTCCATACCAACACATTTGGACGGAAAGCCCTCTCCTGAAATGGAACAATATTTTGCCGAAAAACCCAATGTGAAAAAGTTCTCAGACCTGACTGCAAATATCATCCATGATCATTTCGCTTCTGCCGATATCAGTTTTTCGGAGATAAAAAGCGCTAATCTTTACCATCAACGGCGTATTATGTCGGATGGGCAATTATTATTCCTTGTTAATTCGAGCCTTGATGAACCGGCAATGGGAAGTTTTTCGATTGCAGGGCAAGATGCTATTGAATTGAAAACACTTACGGGCGAGATAGTCGATTACCCCGAAACCATTGAAGGCAAGCAAATCCATGTTAATTACGATCTGCCTCCTGCAGGAAGCCTTCTTTTGTATGTGTTTAATAAGAGACAAAGCGGATTTGAAATGCCTGTGAATGCGTTATCCCATAACGAGATAACCGCCGCTTCAACGCTTTCCATCAAACCTGACGGAACTAATATTCTTACCATCGACTTTTGCGATATACAAGTCGGAGGAGAGACACTGTGCGATCAACATGTTTTCGACGCTACCGACAAATTATTCAAGACACATGGTTTCACACTCGGAAATCCATGGAACGCTTCCGTACAATATAAGGACAACATTATCTGCCTCGACACATTTACGACCGGCGGCTGTAAAGCAACCTACCGTTTTACCGTTGCAGGTGATTTCGATATGAGCAATATGAAGGCGGTAGTCGAACGTACCCACTTATATAAGATTACTTTAAATGGAAAGGAGATAACACCGGAACCCGGTAAATGGTTTCTTGATCGCGATATGAGCGTTTTATCCATTGGTAATGCTGTGCGAAAAGGCGCCAACGAACTTACACTCGACCTTTCACCAATGAGCGTACACGCCGAATTGGAAGCTATTTATATTTTGGGTGATTTTATGGTGCAACCTGCAGCCAAAGGGTTTACAATCAATCCGCCGGTCAATATAATGCAAACAGGTAGCTGGAAAACACAAGGTTGGCCATTTTACAATGGCGCCGTTTCTTATATAAAAACATTCGAGGTGGCTAATCCTTCAGGCGAATATAAAGTTAGTTTGGGAAGATGGACGGGAACCGTAGCTGTCGTGTCTGTCAATGGCCAACAAGCAGGATTTATCGGATTCGAGCCATACAGTGTCAACGTATCGAAATTCATTAAGCAAGGAGCTAATAGTGTCGAGGTTAAAATTGTGGGAAGTAATAAGAATCTGCTCGGACCGTTCCACAATAATCCACGCCCCGGTTTGGTTTCGCCCGGAAATTTCCGCAATGTAAGATCATATCCGGCAGGCAACGATTATCAGCAATTGGACTATGGATTAATGGATGATTTCTCACTTGTAGAGATGCGGTAATGCGCATCAACTACATTATCGTGTTTCTTACTTAACTACATAAATATGAAACTTTTAAATATTTTTAATGGGATATGTTTGTTGTGCATGACATTCATTATTACATCATGTACCGAAAACAGTAAAATCAGGCCGGTGCAGTTGACATGTGAGTATATGACAAATCCTGCAGTCATTGATGTGCCGTCGCCGCGTTTGTCGTGGATCAATGAAGTAGCATCGAACAAAGTGCGCGGCGAATACCAGGTAGCATACCAAATATGTGTAGCTTCGTCGAAAAACAAATTACTAAAAGGCGAAGAAGATATTTGGGATAGCGGTAAAGTATTCTCCAACGATTCGTATTTAATTTATTATGAAGGAGATGATCTGCAATCCGGAAAAGATTACTGGTGGCGTGTCCGGGTATGGGACAGCCATGATAAACCGTCGTCATGGAGTGCGCCTTCCAGTTGGGGTATGGGACTTCTTTCGCCCGATGAATGGAAAGCGCAATGGATAGGTGCGCCCTGGCAAGACGAAGCGCCACGCAAGGTAATCAGTACCTTGACCGGCAGATTTCTTGCGGGGCAAATACACAGCGGATTTCCCTCCTACCCTGCCCCATTGCTACGCAAATCATTTGTTGTCAAAGATAATGTTGTATCGGCTAAGGCATTTGTGACCGGTCTTGGTTTTTTCGAATTGTATCTGAACGGGGAAAAAGTGGGCGATGACTGTTTGGTTCCAAATCTTACCAACTATACTGTCCGCGACGATGTCATGTACGACCAGTTGACCATTTCCATTGATAACAATTTCAAGGGTTACCGCGTGATGTATTTAGCTTATGACGTTACCAAAATGCTCAAAAAACAGCAAAATGTGGCAGGCGCTATACTTGGCGATGGTTTCTACGATTGTACATCGCGCTGGATGGCATCGTTCGGTTCGCCACGATTTCTGTGTCAGATTGAAGTTACCTATAAAGATGGGACAAAAGATATTATATGTACTGACAACACCTGGAAAGTAAAGGAATCGCCCATTGTGATAAATGGCGTTTTTGATGGCGAGGTATACGACGCCAATCTTGAAACCATCAATTGGGCAACTACTGCGTGCGACGATTCGGGATGGGAAAGTGTAGTGCTCCGTGAACCGCCGACAGGCGAACTGACGGCGCATACCTCTCCTACCGATAAAGTCATTGAGATACTTCATCCCGTATCCTTAACGAAAAATGATAATGGCGACTGGGAAGTCGATTTTGGAGTGGAAATATCGGGATGGATAAGATTTATGGATATACAAGGTACGAAAGGCGACACATTGAGCGTGAAATATATCTGCGAATCGCCGCTCGGCGTACAGCAATATATCTATAAAGGGGGCGGAAAAGAATCGTATGCCCCGCGCTTTACCTGGTATGTATTCAGAAAAGCCGTTATAAGTGGGATCGAACACCTGACAGCCAATATGTTAACAGCCGAAGCGGTCAATTCGGACGTACCTGTTTCTGCCGAATTTAAAACGTCGAATCCATTGTTCGACCAAATCAATACGATATGGCAACGAAGCCAGTTAGATAATATGCATGGAGGTATTGCAAGCGACTGTCCCCATCGCGAACGCGCTCCTTACACAGGCGACGCACAAGTTTCGTGCGTTACGGTTATGCACAACTTCGATGCGGCGGCATTTTATACGAAATGGATTCGTGATATGCGCGACGCTCAAAATATCGAAACCGGGTATGTGCCAAACGGCGCCCCATGGCAACCTGGTTGCGGTGGCGGCGTACCCTGGGGTGCGGCCATGAATATCATGCCATGGGAATTTTACGTCCATTATGGTGACGTCAAAATGCTCGAAGATAATTATGAAGCGATGGAAGAGCAGGTTCGATATATGCTTACCTGGCTAACAAAAGACGGAACCATGTTTTCGCAAAAAGCCAATATCAATGCCGGCGAACCGAATTATTGGTTGAATCTCGGCGATTGGGCGCCTGCGTATAAAATCCCGGACGAAGAATTGGTGCATACTTTCTACCTGTGGCGTTGCGCCGATTTTACGGCCAAGGCAGCCAATGTATTAGATTTGCAGGATGACGCAGTATATTATACTAACATAGCAAACGGTGTAAAAGAGGCGTTCCATAATAAATTTTATGATGCTGATAATAAGACGTATGGTGATTTTGGAAGCAATGTTTTTGCGTTATTGATGGATGTACCCGCCGAAAGATACGGGGATGTGATACAGACCTGGCGACGCGAGATTGTCGAAACATACAACAGTCATTTGAATACGGGCATCTTCGGCACACAGTTTTTCTTTGAGACACTGGCAGCGCATGGCATGAACGATGTGGCGTATGATGCTATGAATCAACGAGATTTTCCCAGCTATGGAAATTGGATTGAACAAGGCGCCACCGTAACATGGGAAATGTGGAACGGCCGGTCTTCACGCAATCATCCCATGTTCGGAGGCGGGTTGAACTGGTTCTACCGCACACTTGCAGGCGTAAATACCGATGAAAACGAATCCGGATATAAACATATCATTGTCAAACCTCAATTGCCTGAAAAATTGGAATATGTGTACTATTCAAATCAGTCGCCTTACGGAAAAATCATTTCGGAAGTGATTAAAAAAGACGGCAATTTGGAAATGAATATTACTGTTCCTGTTGGCAGTTATGCTACTGTATATATGCCTGTATCCGGTAATTCAGTTGTTACTGAAAGCGGTCAAACAATCGAAACCTCAATCGGCGTCGAAAAGGTGGAAATAGAGAATGGAAATTTAATATTGAGGGTTTTGCAGGGAAGTTACAAGTTTAAAATTGAAAATCACATGTAGGGGCGGGGTTCGCCCGCCCTAACAATCCCGCCATCATTCATTTTCAAATTCATCCGGCAGATTAACAAAATATAGCCGGTGTGTCGCTCGCGTAACTGCTGTATATAACCAGCGATAGAAGTTCTCGCCGAGCATTTCCTGTGTGACATAACCGATGTCCAAAAATACATTTTTCCATTGTCCTCCCTGTGCCTTATGGCAAGTGACGGCATACGCATATTTTATTTGCACGGCATTGAAAAACGGGTTGACTTTCAATTGCTTGATTTTGGCTGCTTTTGCAGGTATATCGGCATAATCTTCCATGATCTGAAAAAACAATTTGTCGCTCTGTTCTTTCGACAATGACGGCGACTCATCCTGTAGCGTATCCAACAAAACGCGCATATCCAATTCTAAGTTATAATCCTGAAATCGCACCACTAAGTCGCAAAAACGAAATCCATATATATTATATGTACGCCGCACGCGTAATACTTCCACCATCTCGCCGTTTGCAATAAAATCCATTTCCTCAAGTTGTTCGGTCCAGAAATAATTATTCTTTACCACCATCAGCCTGTCGCCCGACGAGATTTCCTCCTCACGGTAAAGGATACGGTTTCGAATCCCGTTGTTATATTGGTTCGCCCTTTTATTGGAACGACAGATCACCATTGTTTCATCTATGCCATCCCTGCTGTAAGCCGTCGAAAGTGTTTCAACAAAGTTTTCACCGGTTAATTTTTCCAAATCTGAAAACCCGCACAGTTGAATTTTGGGATACAAACTGCATGTTGCTTTTCGAAGACTATCACGAATATGTGTCGCATTAAACAATATCCCCGATTCTTTATCCTGCCGGACTACTTCGGTAAGGCATATTTCCATAATTTGTGACGTATATTGTCTCAGGTGATTCATATTCAACGCAGGACTTTCTGTTTCCGACACAGGCGGGAGTTGGGCGGTGTCGCCCATCAGTATCAGTTTGCACCTTGTGCCTGATGACACATAATGAATCAAATCATTGAGCAGATAACCGCTACCAAAAGTATATGTTCCCACAGGCCGGTTTGATATCATGGACGACTCATCTACAATAAAAAGTGTGTGTATATTCAGATTATCAACTAAACCAAAGCCTGAAAATTCGTTGGAAAAGCTTTTTTGCCTGTAAATTTTCTTATGAATCGTGAAAGCCTTCTGTCCTGCATACTCCGAAAAGACCTTGGCGGCACGTCCTGTTGGAGCCAACAAGATGGTTTTTGCGCGTAAAAAATTCATTGCTTTTACTAAAGCTCCTAACAATGAGGTCTTTCCGGTTCCTGCATAGCCTTTTAATAATAATAGATTAGTATCCTGTGAACAGATAAAATCGGCAAGAACGGATAGCGCCAACCGTTGTTCCCGTGTCGGTTGATAAGGAAAAAATGCTAATATTTTGTCAACAATCTGCTTCTTTTGCATTTTTTTGGAATAATTTTTCGTAATAACGATGTTTCTTTAAAAAATCTTTTCTATATTTGCGGCTACGAAATTAATTAAAAAACGAAATATAATATGAGAATTACATTTAACATTTTGCTAATTGGAGCAATTTCTTTGCTAATTTACATGTGCTATCGAAGCATTATGAACGTCGAAGAGTTTAACAATGAAAAAGATCATAGGGATCTTGCAATTCAGACGAGATTGATGGATATCCGTAAAGCACAGATTGAGTACAAAAACTTATACGGCTTTCATGCAGGTAGTTTTGAAGATTTGGCCAAATTTTTGAATGAAGACAAATTGCCGTTTGTAATTAAAGAAGGCTCCTTGACCGACGAACAGCTTGAAAAGGGGATGACCGAAGCAAAAGCGATAAAGGAAGGGATTATCCGTCGTGATACGACATGGATTTTAGCAAAAGATACGATATTCGGACCAGGCTTTGATGTGGCATCATTATCCTTAATTCCTGTCGCAGGCGTAAATGCCCAATTTTCAATGGATACGGCAACCATTTCATCAGGTTCCGGATATACTGTTAAGGTATTTGAAGCCAGCGTTTTATACGATACATACCTAAGCGATTTAGACCGTCAACAACTTATCAACCTAAAAGATAAGATAGATAAAATGGGGAAATTCCAAGGATTGCGGGTTGGATCTGTGACAGAAATCAACAATAACGCAGGCAACTGGGAATAAATCGACATGTCATGAATCTTTGCGTTCCTGACATATTTACAACCGATCATTCGGAAAATTATACAGTGTCCATCCGGCTGTGGTCGGATGGACTTTCTTTTGCCGCTCAAATTCCTTCCGATAAAGACAGTTTTTTCTATACCGAAACCGAAATTGACCGGACAATACCCTATATCCGTGCAATAAAAGACATCTTTTTTGGGCATCCTTTTTTCTCTTATGCTTTCAAACACACATACGTGACTGTTGCTAATCGCCACTACACGCTTGTCCCTGAAACAATTTTCTTAGAACAACAAAAAGAACAGTTGATGTCGTTCGTCTTTCTCACACCGGAAGACAAAATACTTTATGAGCATATCAACGAATTTGAAAGCGTTCTTCTTTATGACATTCAACCTAAAGTATACGATTTTTTCTCCCGTTCACTGATTAATCCGGTATTTACTCATGGAATAACTGCACAGTTGAATCAATGGAGGATTCAAAGCCTGACCACTTATCCCAAACAACTGTGCGTGGCAATATACAAAGATACGATGAGCGCCGCTTGTTTTTATCGCGAGACATTGCTGTTTGTTAATTCATTTCAGGTGGATGATACTGCCGATATGATATACTATATATTATATATATGGAAGCAGATTGGCATGGATCAACAGAAAGACAGACTGATGCTGTTTTCGAATGATAAGACATATCAAACCCTGAAAGAACAACTAAAAACTTATTTATTACAGTTTGAACATGTTCCGACATGGCAGTCGGACACGGGATTGGAAGTTCCTCCCGACATCACAGCATTGATGCAATGCGAATCATAAGAGGAAAATATGGCCGCCGCAGGTTTCAGGTACCAACATCATTCAAAGCGCGTCCTACAACCGATTTTGCCAAAGAAAATCTTTTCAATGTGCTGGATAATCTCATAGAATGGGAAGAAACGGAAGCGTTGGATTTATTTTCCGGCACGGGAAGTATTGCCTTCGAAATGCTTTCGCGGGGTTGCCGTATGGTGACCGCCGTTGAACTGAACTACAAACATACATCGTTTATTGACAAGGTCGCAAAAGAGCTTAATGTGCAGGACTTGAATCTTATACGTGGGGATGTATTTCGTTATTTGCCTTCGTGTTACAAAAATTCTTTTGACCTGGTTTTTGCCGATCCGCCTTATGATTTACCGGAACTACCGGATTTACCCAATCTTGTTTTGACCGGCAGTTTACTCAAGGAGGGAGGTGTTTTTGTATTGGAACATTCCAAATCAAACAATTTCTCCACCATTCCGTATTTTTCACAACAACGAGTATATGGCTCCGTCAATTTCAGTATCTTTGTGAAAGAAGATAGTAAGATAGTAAGATCGTAAGAATTCCATTCTGATTTTCCCATCTTATTCGACACTTTGTTTGACCAATTGATTTTCATTGATTGCATAAACAATCGTTGAGGTATCCAACCAATCGATATTATTCCATACAGGCTCAACTGATTCATTGTCTGAATAACCTGTAATTTGAGAAAAGGTTTTACTGTTGATATGATATATCCAAACCTGATTCATTCCTGATCTGTTTGAAATAAAAGCTATTTTCTTTTGATCCGGAGATATTGATGGATTATAGTCATTCCATTGTGATTCAAATATTTGACTGATCTGTTTTTTTGAAACGGACGATTCAAATAGTTGATATTGATTTTTCTCTTCGGAATAGGCGCCATGGAACAAAAAACGGTCGTTATCAATCCAGCAGGGTCTTTCGACCGTTCTTAACGATGTTTTGGAAATATCCGTAATCTGAGATGTTTGATGAGTTTGCATATCCATCAGCCAAATATTGGTTTCATACGTTCCGGGGGTATTTTGGCTTGATTGAAACAGTAACGAGTTCGTATTTTTGGAAAAAACCGGCGCATAATTGTAATAATTATCATGGGTTAATTGGGTAATAGTTTTGGTTTCACAATCATACATTGCAATTTGTGCCGGAAATATACCAATATTATGCGTGGCGTCGAAATGGAAAACTATTTTGTCATTTGCGGGCGACCAACTTGGACTATACCCGTTAATCCGTACCAATTCCTTTTCCGAATCATCCATATTTGAAATGAATATGGAAACTTCCATACAACAATTACTCCCCTCTTCCCAATAATAATATTTGTCAACATACGCAATTTTATTTTTTTGATGCGCTATGGAAACATTCGAAAGCCTTGGTATATGTTCTTCTTCGCATTTTTGCAATATTTCAAACGCAGTCTTTTTATTGGGAATTACCATAATGGCGTCGGAAGATAAAGACTTAAATCCTTTTTTCTTCGAAACAAAATAGATGTAACAGGGTTTTCCGTTTTGTAATTTTTCGACTGTATATGAATAACTTCCGTCATTTTCTAATTCGACAAGTTTCCTGAAATTCGACATTCCATTTTCAGAAATATAGACGTCAATTTTATCAGGTTCAACTATTTCATAAGGACGCAACAAATAATCATACATTCCGCCTCCCCATTTCAAATGTACTTTACCATCATCAATGGTAGCTATCGGGCTTGCGCACCACATACGAAATTTTTCGGTATCTGCCATTTTTTCGTGCTCACAGTTAAAAAATATGGCTAAAAAGCATAAAACTAAATATTTCTTCATTATTATGAATTTTTTAAAGTAACGGCGAGAAAAGACGCATAAACGATTCTGCCAAACGTCTGGGTATAGGTCGTTTAAGCCAACGTGCCGGAACTAATTGTTTGCAATGTTGATGCATATCATCCAAAAAGACTTTTTTCATTTGTTTGGCAAACGATTCATGATAAACAAAAGCGTTGATTTCGAAATTATGTTCAAAGCTGCGAAAATCAATATTAGCCGATCCGATACTTGTCAGCATATCGTCCATTACCAACAGTTTGGAATGTAGAAAACCCGATTCGAAAAAATAAACTTTCACGCCGGCCTTCACCATATCATCCAAAAAAGAACGGGATGCCATATTGGCCGTACGGGTATCCGAACGCTTGGGAAGCATCAGCCGAACATCAACGCCACCCATAGCAACGGTCTGTAAGGTTTGATTCAGTCCTTCGGTCGGAAGGAAATAGGGCGTCTGGAGGTAAATGTATTTTTTTGCGTTGGCAATACTGAATGTTACGGCTTGCAGGTAAGCACGCCATTGACCTACCGGTCCGCTTGTTACGATCTGCATAATATTGTTGTCTAATATTTTTTCATCGGGATAATACAATTTCCCTTTGACCAATTTTTTGCCGGCCACATACCAGTCAATCAAAAAAGCAGATTGCAAACCATGAACGCCTTTTCCTGAGATTTTAAAGTGTAAGTCACGCCAAACACCCCATGAAGTACCTTTTAAATAGCGGTCGGCAATATTCATCCCACCAAAAAAACCTGTTTTCCCGTCGATAACAACCACTTTCCGGTGATTCCGGTAATTCACCTTACTCGAAAAAACCGGCAACACCACACGCAGGAAAGCATATACTTCTATACCTGCGTTTTTCATTTCCTGAAAGAAACGCTTTTTGACATTCCAACTTCCCACATCATCATACAGGACACGAACCTCTACGCCTTCCTTTGCTTTTTCAATGAGCGCTTTTTTGACCGTTCGTCCGATTTCATCGTCGGCGAAAATATAATACTGCAGATGGATGTGATGCTTAGCCTGTTTGATCTCACTTAACAGCGCATCAAATTTTTCCGTTCCGGTTGTATAACAAGTTATTTCACTCCCATAGAGCAATGGATTCTGTTTATTGCGGTTTAATAAATTCACAAGCGGTTGATAAACAGGATGGACAACGCACTTGTCTTGTCTCACAATATCCGAATATAGTGGTTTCATAATCCGTTTATATGTTCTCCTCGATATAATCCGCTGCCGCCTGTTATCTTGACCGAAAACAAAATAAACAAACAAACCTATACCCGGCAGAAACAACAATATCACCACCCAGGATATTGTTTTCAAGGGATTTCTATTCTCCAGCAATACAACCAGCACTAAACTTAATACGGTGATTAAGTATAGAATCAACAACGTATAACCGATAATGGTTTGTATTTGACCTTCGGCAAACATATCTTTTTCTTTCGTTTCAGGCTATAAAGATAATTATTATTTAGAATTTCCAATGAATCACTATATCCGCATCTGTACGGTTGTTCCCCTCAATCGTTTCCAAGGCGCTTCCAATTGTTTCTCTGTCGAAATAATGCGTCCATCCGATTTTTGCCGAAACAGATAATTGCTTTGTCAGAAAATAACGAACTACTGCCGAAAGTCGCGTACCCTTGTCGTAAAATGACGGCGTATTGTACACATACAATAGTTTTTTCTCGTACGAATAGATTCGGCTGGCATAATCGTCGGTATTGAACCAGGCTATATTGATGTCTGCCTGAAGCGGGATCGACGAAGGTTTCCAACCGACCATTTCCGCAATCATCCATCCCCGACTTGTGTTGCCTTTTTCTTCGTCAAAGAATGAAAAATCGAACGATGTGCGCGAAGCAAATGCTGCAGTCGGCTTGTAAATCATCTGATACCGGAACCGGTGTTGCATATCGGGCAGGATATCCGTTTCCTGTCGGTTTTCGATCGTCCGGTTTGATTCCTTTTGTTTGTAACGATATCGAAGGTACATCGAAAACCTGTCTAAATATGCATATTCGGCCTGCGCCATATATTCCACCCCTGATGAAGGTGCATCAACGCCGAATTTCATCCATGGGAACCGGAAAAAATCAGCATAGCCGGATATTTTCCAACGGGCAACAGGCGACAACTGTATGCCCAAATAAAGACCCTGTTCATTTTGTGCCATGCTGTTCTGCGAAAAAGCATTTCCATAAAACGACTGATAATCACGGGTATAAGAACGGAAAAGTATCAATCCGCTGGCATAAGAGGTCGGCGTCCATTGCAGTACATTCAGAGTAGCCAACGCCTTGTTTGCCGACATAGCTGTTTCACCGAAAAATTTGAGTTGGCGGTTTCTGAACATATAATCCACACTGACATTCGAATTTCTATTTCCACGAAAATAAAAAACATTATAAGGATGTGGCTGCGGTTCGACCGTATAGTTTTCGAATTGATAGCCTATTGCTGTCAGACCGACCGTTATTTGTCGCGTAGCATACCGGATATTTCCACCATAAGTATGGGTAGGAACAATTCTCTGTTTTTCCCGTTCGCTTACCAAGCGATGCATTCCGTCTGTTTTGAAAGAAGTAATATATGTGCTGTCCGTATTCGCATCCAATTTACGAAAGGAGTAAAAGAAGCTGATTTCTATGTCTTTCCAGGTAATTGTTGAGGCTATCCCACGAAAAAAATCCACCTCATTGGTGGAATAATGACGCCTGAAACCATTGTTTCTCCGTTCTATCTGCGACAAAAAAGCATTGCGTGATGGTGCAAAATCGTGACTCATAACCAATCCCTGCCCAAAGGATGCTTTGTAGTCGCCGATAGCCAATGATTTAAGGGCGCCCATATACCTGAGGAAAACATGAGCCGAATAGTAATCATACCCCTTATGAACATTATTCCAAAATGGTTCTCCGGCATCTTTTTCGGCAACAAGACCAGCTTGGATCCGTTCGTCGAATGTATATGAGTATCGGAGTGAATGATAAAATGGCTCGCCAAGGTATTTCCTGTTTGGATATTGTTGAAGTATGCTGTCCGTCTGTGGTTTATATCCCTGCTTTTCCTGCAAAGTACGCGAATAGCGTACGGCGATCTCATTCTTACCGTATTTCAGCAGGTTTTGGGCAGACGGTGAACGCAGGCGGCTTTCCGTGTCGCCAACATATATAAACGGCTGAATCAGTTCAATAGTCGGCCAATCTAAGGAAGTGATATTTTTCAATTCATACACAGTCAGCATATTACCATTACGTTGACGGTAACCGATTATCTCTTCAATCTGTAAATCAGACAAAAAAGGCAGTCGTTTGAACATTTCCTCACCGGCGGTATTCAGATTAAACGGGTTTTCCGCCAAAAAAGATAAATCCGAGAATAGTGTTTCTATTCGTTCATCGTCCTCTTCGAGGTTTTCGGCTAATTCTTCAATGTATTCCATCCATTTTTCTACGGGTTGAATCGTTTGGCAAACAGCAGAAAGGCAGCATAGCAGCATAAAGAATAAAATGTTTCCTTTTCCCGATTTCCTCAATTTATAGTTCATAATTCCTAATTTTCAATTCCTAATTCCTAATTAGAACGAATACGACAACCCCACACCGGTACTTATGCCCAGCACCGGATGATAAATCATTACCACATCGGCCATTATTTTTGAAAAGCGATAACCGACTCCGAGAGAGGGGCGAAAGGGCGTTGAACTCAACCCAACACGCAATTGAAAATCGGTAAATGGCTGATATTCTATTCCTAAGGCGCCTTTTATGGGTGTTTCACCGTTACGTCCGGCGCCACCGGTCAGTAGCAGATTGTTGAAAATCTGCCAATTTACGCCAATCTCCGCTGACCATGATGCTATACGCTCACTGTCAATGTTTTCCGATGTCAGAATTTTAGATGGGAAATTGATGATCGACGCGGTTATCAACCAGTCGTCAAAAACGCGCAAAGAAACACCCAAATCGGCCGACAGACGGGAAGCGCTTGTTTCAAACAGTTCCGACTGCAACAATGCATACTGTAATCCAATGCCTAACGTCAGGTTTTCTTGCAATAATTTGCCTGCCGAAAAACGAAACAAACTCTCGCGGTAGGCGTCATATCCAAACGATGCGATATGCAATCCAAAAGGTAAAACATCGTTGCGAAAACACAACCCACCGCTGACGGTAGCCAATTCTTTCAACGCATAACGATTGTAATAATCTATTCTCATCTCACTTTCTGTCATTAGAGCCAACAAAGAGGGGTTGAAAAGTACTGAATGTGCCACACCAATCCCCCCCATCCCCAGTGTTCTATTATCGGGTATGCGGAGATTGTCCGTAGCCTTTGAGAAACAGCATATAATACAGCACGAAACGATTATTACAAAACGAATATTCATGATATAACCTGAAAAGAAAACATACAAATATATGATTTTTTATTTTACATCATACAATTTTGCGGAATTATTTGGTAATTTTGCTTTTTTTATGAATATCAACTATCAATAATTCAAATATGAAAAAGTATAATTTGTTAATAATTTTTGTTATCCTTCTAACACAAGGATTGTCGGCACAGTTTGGAGGTACGCCTGAAAAGTTACCGGTTGACCCAAAAATAAGGCTCGGTAATTTGCCCAATGGAATGACTTACTATATCCGTCACAACGAATTACCTAAAGAAAGGGCTGATTTTTATATTGTTCAGAATGTAGGTTCGATGCAGGAAGAAGACAATCAGCGCGGACTTGCTCATTTTTTGGAACACATGGCTTTCAACGGAACGAAAAATTTTCCGAAAGAAACGCGCAGTATCGACGATTTTACCGAAAGTATCGGTATGCGCCTGGGAGAGAATCTGAATGCTTATACCGGTTTCGACGAAACAGTCTATATGATGTCGAATGTACCTGTTGTAAGGCAGGAAATTATTGACTCCTGCTTATTGGTACTGCACGACTGGTCGGCATACCTGACACTGTCTGATTCGATGATCGAAAAAGAACGGGGCATCATTCGCGAAGAATGGCGGACAAGTACGAATGCGCAGATGAGACTTTGGGAACAGCAACTGCCAAAAATGTTTCCAGGAAGTCGCTATGCCGATCGTTTGCCGATCGGTACGATCGAGGTCATCAACAACTTCAAGCCTGAAGAATTACGGGATTATTACAGAAAATGGTATCGTCCTGATTTGCAAGCCATTATTATCGTCGGCGATGTTGACGTCGAACAAATCGAAGAAAAGATAAAAACGACATTCAGCGATATCACTGCACCCGTAAATCCGGCTCCGCGAGAAATGGCGCAGGTGCCCGACAACAAAGTACCGCTTGTTTCGATTGCAACAGACAGGGAAACCCCTAATACCATTCTGAATATCTACTACAAACACAATACATTACCGAGTGAAGTAAAAGGAACGATTATTGACTATACTTTAGGTTTTATTCAACAAGTCATATCACATGCGATGAGCGAACGTTTCAGCGAAATCTTGCAAAAGGCCAATCCGCCATTCTTAGCTGCGTACGCAGGCGACGGCGAATATATGATTGCTCGCACAAAAGACGCCTGGACTTCGGCGGCGCTGGTAAAACCCGACGGGATTGATGAAGCAATGAACACGCTGGTGACAGAAACAAACCGTGTGAAATTATTCGGAATTACAGAAGCGGAATACGACCGCGCCAAAGCCAATCTGCTAACCAGTATGGAATCTATTTACAAAGACCGTGATAATCAGAGAAACAATTCCTATTCGCAAGAATATTTACGAAATTTTACGGAAAATGAATGTATCCCCGGTATTGAAATGGAATATCAATTATTGCAGCAACTAACCTCCATACTTCCCTTACAAAGTGTAAATGAATATATTAAGGGATCCATTGGCGATGAAAACATCGTGATTTCCCTGATGGGTCCTGAGAAAGAAGGGTTGATTTATCCGACGGAAGATGAATTGTTGGAAAAATTCGTCCGTGCACAAGCGATAGCCGTAGAAGCTCCTCATGAAGAAATTACGGGTGAACCGTTGATCTCATCGCTTCCTGCACCAGGAACCATCGTGGAAGTAAAAGAAAATCCGTTGTTCGGCGCAACGGTCTACACATTAAGTAATGGTGTAAAGGTTGTAATTAAAGAAACGGAATACAAGAAAGATGAGATTCTGATGCGGGCATCAAGCAAGGGAGGCGGCACGCTGTTTTCCGACGACGATGTATATAACCTTAAGGTGCTCAATCAAGTGTCGGATTTGGGCGGATTGAGTGATTTTTCAGCAACCACACTGGCTAAAATGCTGACAGGCAAAAACGTATCCTGCCGTGCAACAATCGGCGACGATTACGAAGGGATAAGCGGCTCGGCAGTACCTGCCGATATCCGTTCACTGTTTGAATTGATCTATCTGCGTTTTACCGCACCACGCAGCGACGATGAAGCATTTGCCTCTTTCAGCGAGCGTTTGTTGGGGCAATTGGAAAATCTTCGATTAAATCCGATGGTTGCATTCAGCGACACAATTACCAAAGCTCTTTACGACAATCAGATACGCGCAAAACGGATCGAACCGGAAGATTTGCAAAAAATCAATTATGACCGTATCATGAGTATGTATCGTGAGCGTTTCGCCGACGCTTCCGATTTTATTTTTACCTTTGTGGGCAATATCGAAAAAGACAGCATTGTTTTGCTGATGCAACAGTATTTAGCCACGCTTCCTTCGCTGAAACGGATTGAACAGGGTGATGTCGCCCAAATGCCTGTTCGACGAAAAGGAAATTATACAAATCATTTTCACAGAGAATTAGAGACACCCAAAGCATCGATCCTTACAATCTATTCGGGACAAATGGATTATGATGTCGAAACGGTGATGACAGCTTCTTTTTTGAAACAAATCCTTGATTTGGTCTTTATGGAAAAAATTCGTGAAAACGAAAGCGGTTCTTATGTAGTGAACACTTCAATTGACGTTTCGGCATTCCCGAAAGGAGAAACCACCGTGCAAATTTATTTTGATACCGATCCCGATTTAAAAGAAAAGTTGAAGGGCATCGTAAAAAACGAATTGATGGATATTGTTCATAACGGACCCCGTGAGATTGATTTCGCAAAGACGCGCGAAAACATGTTGAAACGCCGCGAAGAATCAATGCAGGAAAACAGTTATTGGCTGAGTGTTATTGATTCCTATTTTTTCCGTGGATTTGATTGGCATTCAAACTATAAAATACTTCTGGATAATATCACGCCGGAGAAAATCCGCATATTTGCAAAAACAATCATTGACAATGGAAACTATATCGAGGTGGTGATGGAACCTTGAATCAATTGAGAGTTGAGAATTGAGAAAGAAACGTAAGGGCGGAGGTTGTCCACCCAATTGAATATATACACAGTGGGTTTCGAGGGATATACGGGAATTGTTTGGGGCGATGGATTGCTAATACACGATATGCTAACATTAGCATTGATAGTACTGCTTGCAATTTTTGCATACGCATTTCATACCTGCTATCCATTGCTTGAAAAAATGGTTCATGGATTAATTTCGCTAAAAGAACGTCAGAGTCTTTTTGATTCAGCAACGAGGAAAAGTGTCTTTTTCAATGTATTGATGAGTTTTCAATCAATATTTTTATGTACGGTTATACTATTCTTAGTATTCGGACGTATGGGAGAGAATGATTATCAGGACTTTTATCAAGCGCTGACCTTGTTTTTTTTGTTCTTATTTGCGCTGGTTCTTACTTATTTGATTAAACGTTTGTTGTATTTTATATACTGCAATGTATTCACTTCAAAAGGCAAATACAAACTTTGGAATGAGACATATCATACCCTTTTTTATTTTTATGGAATTTTACTTTATCTTCCCGTTTTGTGGTTAATGCATGACCGTGAACACTATATAGGAGCGATTTTACTGTTTGTTTTTCTTTTCATTTCTTTTAAAATAAGTTCGATTTACATGAAAATTCGAATAATTTACGACAAAAACATCGGTTTTTTATATTTATTTTTGTACCTTTGCGCCCTGGAAATAGTACCTTTACTATTTTTATACGAAAGTTTAACATATTTGCATAACGTCATTGTATCAAGTATTTTATGACAGTAAGTATTAAGAAATTATTAGTTTCACAGCCAAAACCTGAAACAGAAAAGTCTCCATATTTTGATATTGAAGATAGGTACGGAGTAGAAATTGACTTCCGTCCCTTTATCAAAGTTGAACCGTTGAGTGCAAAGGAATACAGGCAACAACGGATCACCATATTGGATTTTTCAGCCATTGTTTTTACTGCGCGTACAGCCATTGATCATTTTTTTAATCTATGTGATGAATTAAGGGTTTCGATTCCTGAGTCAATGAAGTATTTCTGTATTACTGAGGCTATTGCAGTCTATTTACAAAAATATATTATTTACAGAAAACGTAAAATATTTTTCAGCCATTCGGGGAAAACAGAAGATTTGGCACATATAATCTGCAAACACTCAAAGGAAAAATATTTAATTCCGGTATCCGACGTTCACAAAGACGATTTAATGACCCTATTGAATACGAAAAAGATACGGTATACTACTTCAGTGATGTATCGGACTGTCAGTAACGATTTTACGGAAAGTGAGAAATTTGATTATGACATGCTCGTATTTTTCAGTCCTGCGGGCATTTCGTCACTGTTGAAGAATTTTCCCGATTTTAGACAGGATGAGATAAAAATCGGTTGTTTTGGACCTGCGACGGCAAAAGCCGCAATCAATGCCGGTCTACGCCTCGATGTAGAAGCGCCTACCCCTGAAGCGCCTTCGATGACAGCAGCGCTTGATCTGTTTCTGAAAAAAGAAATCGGCGAAAAAACAAATGGACAACAGTAGGGCGACGTTTTCTAAAAATGAACGATTATCCCGCAAACTCCTGATGGAATTACTCTTTCAAAAAGGATTGTCGTTTGTCGCATATCCCCTGAGGGTCATTTATTATCCGATTGAAAATCTTAAACGCAAAGAACGCGAAGAGTTTACGCAAAGCACGCAAAACAATAAACTTTTTGGCGACCTTTGCGTAAATCCTTTGCGCCTTTGCGGTAAGAAAACCCCGAATGCACCCATTTCAGTCCTCATCAGCGTTCCGAAAAAAAAAATCAAACATGCCGCAGACCGAAACCATATCAAACGCCGGATAAGGGAAAGCTACCGTTTACGAAAACAGGATATATTCCGGTTTTTTTCGGAACAAGATAAACAGTTATTGCTCGCATTTATTTATTTGAATGATGAAAAAACTTCATTCGGAATAATCGACAAGGCGATGAGCAAAGCGATGCAAACTTTGGAGATAAGAGTTTAGAGATAAGAACTAAGAGTTAAGAACTAAGAGTTAAGAGTTATGATGCTGTTTTTATGTTTCAATTATTCAGTTATTCAATTATTGCTTCCCTTCGGAAAGCCAAATATTATATAATTTTTAACGCCAATGTAAAGTCAGTTATTTATAATTGAAAATGAAACGCCTGCTTACCTATATTTTATTGTTGCCGGTTTATTTCTATAAATACTGCATCTCTCCGTTGACTCCGGCTTCATGCAGGTATACCCCTACCTGTTCGGAATATACCGTGCAGGCATTGAAAAAATATGGCCCATTCAAAGGTTTATGGCTGTCCGTCAAACGCATAGCACGATGTCATCCCTGGGGGGGGAGTGGTTTTGATCCAATTCCATGATTAGTTATTAGTTAAGAATAGTAAATGGCAAATAATACTTCTCAACAATCTGTTCGTTACTACGACTTACATACACATCAGCCTCCGGCAAATCCGGATGTTACGGCTATCGTTTCTGTGGATGCGGGAAATCCGGTTTTGAATGATTATCCATATTGTGCTGTCGGGATTCATCCCTGTTACGCCGGTATGACCGGATTTGCAAAGTTAAAAGCAATAGCTTCACATCCCAATGTAGTAGCCATAGGCGAAACCGGATTAGACAAATTCTCTTCAACTCCTTTGAGGCAACAGGAAGCGCTGTTTACAGCCCATATCGAATTGGCCGGAAAGCTCCATAAGCCACTGATCATCCACTGTGTAAAAGCATGGCAAGAATTGATTCGGATAAGAAAACAATATACGTCCGATATCCCATGGATAATACACGGATTCAGAGGAAACGGCAATCTTGCCCGTCAATTGCTTCAATTCGGATTTTATCTCTCATTCGGCCGGTATTTCAATCCCGATGCCCTCCATGCAGCCTGGAGCCTTCACCGGTTGTATGTCGAAACCGATGATTCGAATATCGGAATAGAAGATGTATATCAACGCATTGCATCGCATCTCTCAATAACATGCGAAACGCTTTCAAGTGAAATTCATGTAAACTTCCAATTCTTGTCAATTCATTCGGACTGTTAATATTTTTTTCAATGTATTGTCCATCGACTAGCGTTCAACGTGCCGCTTGTTAGGTGCTGGTGATTTGTTCATTTTACTTTTGCCAAATAAACCGTACTTCGACTACTTCCTTGTTTCTCAATCATTTCCTTACTTTGTAAGTCAGATAAAATTCTTTTTACGGTTGGGTTAGGAATATTCAATTTATCAGCAATTTCGCTCGATTTTATGCCCGAATAATTTTGAATGATTGTCAAAATGGCTTTTTCACGAGGAGAAAGATGCGTTTCTATGCCACTTTGTTCCAGTTTTTTCATTAGTTGCGTTTGAATATTACGCAAAGCATTCAGAAAAAAGTTAATCCAAATTGTAATATCTTCGTTTGGTCGCTGTGCTTG
>Ga0082212_10000736_pt1 | contig 47824 bp, 45 predicted proteins | sample TergutNt197P3_FD_71548 | JGI IMG/M metagenome (GOLD analysis project Ga0082212, IMG submission 71548) | Neocapritermes taracua P3 segment gut microbial communities from Petit-Saut dam, French Guiana - Nt197 P3 | ecosystem: Host-associated > Arthropoda: Insects > Digestive system > Gut ... | reverse complement strand
AATGTATCTGAAGTGAGAGCCGTCAATTTTGGCACTCAAGCGGGGGTTAGACTCCAAGTAGGGATTTGGCGGCCTACGGTTGTCCTCCGCTTTGTTGAGGTCATGGAACAACCTGGTTAGATAAGCATTCAGGTCACTTCCGTTTTCTGCTGTAGCTTCGATGTAATGCTGTAAGCTGTCCTGGTGGAATATGTCTGTGTCGTTGGCAAATAGGCAGAAAAGGAGGCGAGTAAGGTAAATTTCCAGGTCTTTGCCTTCGTATCCTGAACTTTTGAGTTCGTCGTGCAGGTTGGCCATTTTTTCGGCGGCAAGCCGGTTTACGGCTTGTTTGTCACGAGGAACTGGGGATGACTCCAGGCCTGCTATCAGTGAAAATAATTTCTTGTGCTTCCGGAGTTTTGGCAGTTTGAAGTCGACTTTCCAGTTGTCGGCATGGTTCCAGACTCGGAAGTTTTCAAAGTCGCAGGCCATCCAAAGGATTGGCTTTTGTTCTTTAGGGAGGTCTGAGGTGTATCTGATTAGCTGGTTGGTGGCTTCTTTGAAGTCCGGGTCTGCGCCTCTGGACTTCATTTCGATTATGATTTTGCCGTACCAGATGAAGTCGGAAAAGCCTTCACCTTCGATGCGTTTTTCCACAACCCCTGGGGTGGCAAGCCAATCCACGCCGAAGACCTGCAAGAATTCATTGACAAATTGATGCCCTTCAGATTTTTCGTTGCCAGTTCCGTATGTCTGCCAACGGTCAATGAATTTTATGGCATTCGACTCTATTTCAGTCCAATTTAATTGCTTTGAACCCTTAATCACAAACCCCTACCGACAAACTGGATGGGGTCGATGCCCCACTTACTTGGGATTTCATATCCAGCAATTTGATTTTGGCAATTTGGTGCCGCCAAATCCAGGTTCTTTGGAAGTAGCCGATGACCAGTCTTCGCATCAAAAACAATCCGAACCAGAGGGGTGAGCATATTGGACTCACCTTGTCGAAGAACTACAGCCAGGTGATCGCTTTCCAAACGAACCAGGGAACCAACGGGATAGATGCCAATTGCTTTAATAAATCTTTGTACCATGCCCTCTTCAAAGTGCTTACCGCTCCATTCAAATATTCGCTTGAGAGCGTCAGAAGGCTCTAGTGCTGAGTGATAAACCCTTATGGATGTGATTGCATCGTATACATCCACAATCGATGTCATCTGACCGATTTCAGAAATTGATTTTCGAGCTAACCCTTTTGGATATCCAGTGCCATCAAATCTTTCATGGTGCTCACCGACAATTTTAATGGCGGACTCACTTAGGCGTTTTTCGTCATTCAGGTAGTTTACACCTTCGGTGACATGACTTCTCATCACTGCGAATTCATCCTCAGTCAGCCGCCCTGGCTTATTCAAAATCTCATCAGGGATTCTCATTTTTCCAATATCATGAAATAGTCCCCCCAGGCCGATGTCGATCAACTGGTCGCCACTAAACCCTCCCACTGAATTACAGAACGTAACAAGAAGGGCTGAGATGCTCACAGAATGTTGAAAAGTATAGGTGTCTCGGTGTTTAATCCGGCATAGACTCACCAGAGTCCCATCATTTTGTAATACCGCCTCAGTGATATTTGAAACTACAGGGGTAGCCTGTTCAACATTGACCTGCTTGCCTATCCTAACATCACCCAAAATATCGCTTACAACTTTTACTGCCTCGAAATGCACCTTCCTTGACTCAAGCAAGGGTACATCCCCCCTACCAGTTCGGCTCCCTGTTGCTGACCCAGACGCAACGTCAATCATTTTGCCCATTAGTTCGGATTCGGCTTCCTCCATGCTTGGTGAATGAACTTCATCTATTCCCCTCACTGTATCAATGAGAACTTCAGAAATATTTACCTGGACCATCTTTGCAATTTGTTGTTCATCCTGAATCAGAAATCTGTTTTTGGCAAAGCCATGCTCCAACCATGGCACGTTGAGGTCATGTATGTACATTCCTACTTTTAGATTAGAGGTTTTTACTTTTTTAATCATATTGGTTTACAGGGTATCTAGTACCCATGTTGAATACTATATTAAATCATTTTGCCCACCTGTGATATTTTATTCTGATTTCTGTGCCGGAAAAAGTTCTTGTTTGAAAATCGCGGTTTTCTCGATTTTGAATACAAAACACTTCTTCATGGTGGTAGAATTGTTCGAATAAAGATTTGAAAGTAGCAGGTTGGGCTGACTTTCAGGGAGGGGCGGATGGATTTTAAGGAATTGAGCGACTGGAAAGGGCGATTAATAGCCAATAAGCATGAAATAATTGAAAAACAAAAAGAATTCAAAGAGCGAGAACATAAAGAATACATGAGGCTCATGGACGAATGGGCTAGGTATCGGATCGAACAGGAAGACTGGATGAAGGCCTTTAGGAATGCCATAGAGTCCGGAGTAGGGGTTGATGAAATGGAATCTCTTGAAGAAATCGAATTAAAAATTGACAACGAAACTGAAGATGCCATTGCCAAGTACATGGAGAATAATTCCTAAGCAATATCTCCTCCAAGTGCTTGTCAGACATCCCACCTCCATTATTCAACCCACGGTATTGCATTTGACTCAATGAAGAAAATTACAATCAAACACAAGGAGAAAAAAGATGGACTTTTTGACCAGTCGAACCGCTCAAAACCTGCTTAAAGCATTTGCCGGAGAGAGTCAGGCCAGAAATCGCTATGCCTTTGCCGCAAAGGCCGCACGTATTGATGGTTTTGAACATATTGCAAGAATATTTGATGAAACTGCCCTCAATGAAAAGGAACATGCAAAGTTGTTTTATGTCCACTTGGCTCCATTAGCCCCTGGTGCTTTGGAAATTCAAGCCACCTACCCACTGGTGACAGGCGATACTAGGGCACAATTGACCGCCGCAGTCATTGGCGAAAAAGAGGAATGGGAAATTGCCTATCCGGAGTTCGCGAAAGTAGCAAAAGAGGAGGGCTTCAATGAAGCCGCTATGACATTTGAGCTAATTGCAAAAGTGGAAAGACAGCACGAAATGCGCTTCAATAGATTGCTGGATAGGGTTGCCAGTGGCACAGTATTTAAACGAGACGAAAAAATCCAGTGGCGATGTCTCGACTGCGGAACAATCCATGAAGGCACGTCAGCACCCGGTGCCTGTCCATGTTGTAAAAAACCACAATCATGGTTCGAGCCAGTAGGGGAATCATTCTAGTTTGGTTTCTGCTCCATCTGATTGAGCTTTTAAGTTATCATATGTCTTCTATAGGAGAAAGCTATGTTGAACATAATACCCATTTTTCCCCTGAGGCGAATCTTTCAGGCAACAACTTGCCTGGTTGCCATGGCCATTGCTCTTTCTGGTCAGGATTTAACGATTACCTACAACACTGTTACCAAAATGGGAATGTCCCAGAAGGATACGCAGGTGGTTTATTACTCACCCAAGTACTCGCGCACAAACACTAAAACAGCAAGGCAGGATCAACTGTTTGACTACAATACATTTGTTACCTATACAATCGATCACAAGAAAAAATTGATAAGCAAGATCGAATTCGATGACATGGTCTTGATGACAGAACTTATTGCTCAAAAGGTTCAGGAATCAAAGAAAGATGGCCAAGATGTCTCAAAAATGCTTGGAATAAGTAGCAATGAAGCTGTATCAGCTATAAAAGTGGGTAGTGAAACTGTTGCTGGCAGAGAATGCGAAAAGTGGAATATTACTTTGGGTAAGCTCAAACTGGTCGCCAGCGCGGATCCAAACCTGGAAATTCCTGTTCCACCTGAAATGCTAGAAAAAGTCAAGGGTATGACCAACGGCCAAATGATGCAAACCATGGGTGCGCTTCTGGGTGATTCCTTTGTCAAGTTTTTGGAGGAAGGACAAAGAATAAAAGGAATCCAGCTAAAATCTGAAATGACGATGCCACTGGGACCGATGACTATGACTACTACTAGGATAGCCACAAAGATTACTACAGACCCAATTCCTGCCTCTGTATTTGAACTTCCCAAGGGCTATAAGGAAGAAGACCTCGGCAAAAAAATGCGGGAAGAACTTAGTAAAGAGACAAACAAAAAGAAATAATGTTAGGAGCCAATAGCAATACTTTTCGGAACTACGATACACAGAACTCATACATGATGCAATCCGCTGAACCCATCAAGTAGCTTCCATTTTTTTGTTGTTGACTACAAGTCTTTCACGTGATTATTTCTAAATTCCAAGTTGCTACTACTTGGGTGCAAGTGGAAAAAACAACAAAAAGAAAAGCTTGAACTGAGGCGATATGGGCATTTTTGATTCAGTTGTCAACAAATTTAAGAATGGTCTTCGTCGTACTCATCAACTAACCCTCGCCCCTATGCAGGAACTGTTTGGGCTAAAAACCTTGGATGAAGATCAACTATCCGAGCTGGAAGACATGCTACTCCAGGCCGACTTAGGCGTTAATGCTACAGAACGTTTACTAAAAAGACTGAAGGACGAGATGGGGCAGTCAAAGGAAATAGACCCAAAAGCACTGCTTCGTGAAGAGCTACTAAAAATCATATCTAATTCTCAGGCAAGGCCTTTTGAGCCAGATAAAACCCAAGTAATTCTGGTGGTGGGGGTAAACGGTGTTGGCAAGACAACTACCTTAGGGAAGCTGGCGGCCTACCTACATGCCAAAGGGCAAGGTGTTCTGGTAGTGGCAGGTGATACGTTCAGAGCGGCGGCAATTGACCAGTTGCAACTTTGGGCAGATAAGGCTGGCGTGCCGATAATCCGCAACCAGATGGGAGCCGATCCCGCGGCAATCGCATTTGATGGTGCTACCTCTGCAAAGGCCAAGGGCATTCCTTGGGTGCTAATTGATACTGCTGGCAGGCTACACAACAAAGAAAACTTAATGCGCGAGTTAGGAAAGATTAAGCGGAGTTTGCAAAAGGTCATTCCAGAAGCACCTCACCGGGTGTTATTGGTTCTCGATGCAGTCACAGGTCAGAATGGCTTACAGCAAGCTCTAGCTTTCAAAGAGACCGCAGGGGTTACGGATATTGTCCTTACAAAACTGGATGGTAGCGCAAAGGGTGGAGTAGTCGTTCCTATAATTTTGAACCTAAAATTACCCATTGCCTTTGTGGGCGTTGGCGAACAGGCTGATGACCTGATACCATTCGATCCAGAGGCTTTTGTAGACGGGATTTTAAGTGCCTGAGTTGAACTTAGAATCTGCTTGGGAATATGCCACAGGGGGACCTTGGCCGAAACCGGAACGGCTTTCGGGTGATGAAAGCCCAATGGCTGAGGCTATTCAGGAGAGCCTTGCAGGTATTGGGTTGTCTAGCCCAAACCCTTCGGTTGGTTGCATTTTGGTAAAGGATGGTCGAGTCATTGGTAGAGGACACCACTCACGAGCTGGAGGACAACACGCAGAAGTACTAGCCTTTCAAGATGCCAATTTTCGAGGGGAATCTACATCAGGCGCGACGGCATATATCACTTTGGAGCCATGTTGCCACACAGGCAAAACACCACCATGCACATCTGCAATCATTCAGTCCAACATTAGGAGGGTTGTCGTTGGTGCAAGGGATATAAACCCCAGAGTAGCAGGTGGCGGAATTGCCATACTCAGAGCCAAAGGTATCGAAGTTTCAGAAGGCGTGTTGGGGTCTACCTGCGCCCAGTTACATGCCCCATTTTTTAAGTCGATGCGAACTGGCCTCCCTTGGGTAATGCTCAAGTTGGCTCTCGGCTCAGATAGTGGCATAGGAAAAAAAGGAATGAAAACCAATGTAACCCCCCCAGAGGTTCAGGGATATGCCCATGCACTGCGCCGAGTTTGTGACGGAATATTGGTGGGACGCAATACAGTTGCCATAGATAACCCACAACTAACTGATAGATGGCCTAAACCTACCCAGCCATACAGAGTTTTCCGTAGAATAGTCCTGGACAGCCACGGGAGCTTGTCCCCAGATTGTCGAGTATGGCAGTTTGCCGAGGGACATTCTGCTATTCGGGTACTCACTGAAGGTGCGCCCCCAATTGATGGAGTAGAGGATCTCCGACTCCCCCCTAGCTCTAAAGGTTGCAATTTGCATCATCTTTTGCATGAACTATCACTGAAAGGAATTTCCAGGTTACTGGTAGAAGGTGGCCACACTCTAGCCTCAGAATTGCTCGATGCTGATTTGGTGGATGTATTACATATTTTTTACAGCACTAAACCTGCGGGTGGAGAACCAGTAATACTTAATACCTGCAAGTTTGATCTTCATGTGGGCACACTGCATTTTGAAGACGGCTATTGGCAAATTTGCCAGAAAAATTGCAATGTGGCACAATAATTGAGTTGCTCTTGGAAAGCACACGGGAGGCTATATTTTGCAAAAAGTTCTTCGTAGTTTTGTAGCTCTTGTATCGTTAGTATTGATGGTTGCCTGTTACGGTGGCGATGGAGAGGATTCAAATACTGTCTCCGTTGTAATCCATGCCGAATTTGAAAAAAAGACCCTCAGTCAATCCGGCCTGTCCTCAGGTGTATATCGGCCAGCGAGGTACTGTTGGGTTGAGGGCGTTGACCCACAGACAAATCAATTATATTTTTCCGGCTACCTAAATTCCTCCGGGCAGGGAATCGTAGATGTCCCAATGGGAGTAGATTTTATTTTAAGGCTGGTAGCCAGATACGAGGTTCCCGGAAGCGATGGTGATTTTCGCATCAGAGGGAGTGTAAAAGACGGGAACATATCCCAGCGGTATAGCGGAACTTATGCCTTTAACGATATACCTGACTGGACTGTTTATAGTCAGGTCTACTCTGGATTCAACGATTTCAATATCACCATCAGAGCGCATGACTCGCAAAAAAGAGAGGCAGGTGCCTTCAACATAGCAGACCAGGCAGTGGAATTTGCGCTGGCAATGGGAAACCTTGAGCCTGGGCTACACCTACCAAACCTGCATACTTTCTGGTCGCCAGACACCCCATCCACCGGCTATCCAACTGTTGCATACGATACCCAGTTCAAACTCTTGGCACAGTCTACCGGCAGGACTATTTTCCAGCACGAAGTAATGGGTATTGGAGGTAGATGGACTAATTATCGGTCTGATGAATACAACGATTCAGCCCTATTAGATACATTTGCCCACCTATTGTTTGCAGATTACAGCTATCCTGCGACTTGGCCGACTGATCCATTTATCCAAATCGTAAGGCGCGACTGCGAAGATATTGCTTGGGTTGAGTGGCATACCGCCGCAGACACAACAGTGGCTTTTGTAAACGGATTTTGCAATTTTCTCTCTGCCGCAATAAAAAATAACCCATACATGTATGACATTTACCATAATGACCCATTTATGTCCTACAACCTAAGCGTCCCAACAACTTTCTATAAGCCTAACGGAGGCGAATTCCATCGTCAAAGTGTTGCAGGTGCCCTGTACAGGATTTGGAAAAATGCTTTTTCAGGCTCCAATAGCGGACTTCAGACAATGTGGGACGCTACATGGAAGCCCGGTATGGCCAAAAATATATTAAATTCCAGCTACCCTTATGGCTACATGCAGAGTCCCGTAGGCAACATTTCTTCTTATTTAAGCGGACTAGCAAATGGCACTAGCTTTGGAGTCACTAATAGCGTATGGAATTCTATCCTCACAGTCCTAAATAGCGAATCCATAAGTAACCCCAATGCGACCTACTTCAGCCTTGGCAAGTTGTGGAAGCAGATTTATTATTTACCAACAACTGAAACGGATTCCATCAGAACCTATACTGGTTCGTCTGGGGTATTCTGGGACTATGACCAATCTAAGTCATATTATTTCACCCAATACACCGATGGCTACAGGCGGATAACCTTGGAATTAACAGGGGGGCAAGATTTATTTTTGGAATTGTTTGATGAACGAGGTTTGCTAGAACAGCGAATGAGCCAAAACCCCTATCTGTACTCCCGCGAAATATATGCATCCCTGCTCCCAGGGAATTATGTCGTTAAAGTGAGAGCCGGGTATACCTCCCAGAACAGTTACGCTGGTTTTAGGTTAAGGATTCAGTAAGATTTTGTTTCCAATTTGGGTCTGGAAATGGAGATTGGAGTTGCTATTAACTATTTAAGGCCAACTCAAGGTACAATCATCAGGTTGCACTTTGGCATGAGGTAGTTAATGACCAAGTCCTATTACGCCGGAATGGAAATCGATGCCCCTTGTGGCAGATGCAAGATGGAGACAAAGCACCGTATCTTATCTATCACCGAGGGAACTCCAGAAACGCTGATATGTGTCAATTGCAGTTCTGTTCACAAATTCAGACCAGAGCGCACCATTCAAGAAAAGCATGTTGGAAGCAAAGTTATCCGCCCAACCAAAGCCACAAAAGCAACTTCACCACGGGCAGGGTCTTCATCCTCGTCGCATTTCCAAGAGCTGATGGTTTCAGAAAAAGCAGGTACAATTGCAAAGCCATTTGGACAAGGGGTTGCATGGGAAATGGGCATGTGGGTAGACCACCCTAGCTTTGGACTTGGCAAAATTCAGCATAAGGCTGGCCGAAAAATAGATGTACTATTTCAGAGTGGGCTAAAAACTTTGATGGCTCTTTAGTGTTGTAGTGATTACCTCTTCACCACTACCGGCACTTCATATCTAGAATCATCTTCTGCATTAGTTTTGATGATTAGTTTGCCGAGTGTTCTGCCGCCGTAGGTAAGTTTATCGGTTGGTACGTTGTTTATGAGTTCTATTTGAAGTAAGCCTTTCTTGATCTCAGAAATTTTGCTTACCTCTATTCCCTCAAAATCCATTGCTACGTCTATTTTTTCTATTTCAAAAGGCTTGCTGTCTATCCTTTTCAGAGAAAAAACCAGATACTTCTGGTAGCCATGAGACGGCCTAGGTATTTCTACTTCGCGTGGTTCTGCCAAATACATTGTCTCGCGTTGCCAATTGACTGTAGCAGTTACTAGCTCTGTAGAACCAGGCTCTGTGCGGAATACAATTTTTTCAGTCCCTACCCTCTCCAAAGGTAGTTTGTCTTTAATGACATTCATTTGAATCTGGACAAATTTCCTCGTAGTGTCCTTTGGAGGAGGTGCCATGCCGTATTTAACTAATTCAGCATATTCATCGCTTACCTTGGCAGTAGGAATGGTTATGGTTTCCATCTCATAGACAAGCCACTCAGGGGGGTCAAGGATTTCAGCCTTGTTAATTAGCTTTTTAGAATGTTCCAATACAATTTTGTTTTCTTCTGTCTTATCTGTATCTAATACATTAAAGAAAACAACATCTGGAGTTACTTCTACTTCAGAAACCACATTGCCTGAGAACTGAAATATCAAAGGTGGTTTGCCGTAAGCGTCAGTAATCAATTCAACTTGTTCTACAAAGTATCCATGCTTAGACGTAAGATTAATCTTGACCTGTAAATATCCAATATCTCCAAGTTCGAGTGACTTCGGTTCAAATTCTGCCCCCAGGCAAGCACATGAGGTTCTGACTGACATAACTCTGATAGCAGAAGGAAATGAATTTTTAAAAGGTACAATTACCTCATAATCTGCTACAGGGTCAACCTTACCTAGGTTATATCGTTGTATCTCATGGTTATTTGTGTCCTGACAGAGCACAATATTAAGTGACAGAGCGATGGCAGAAATTAAGTTTAGTAAACATCTCATTTCTTAAACTCAAACAGGTCTAGTATTCTTTTGCCACGTCCAGGCTTTTCTTCTATGATATTGCCACGCTGGTCTGTCAAAACATACGTACCATCAGCGCGGGTTCGCCAATAGAAACCAATGCCAAAACTGCTTGGATGATCATTCCTTACTTTTTCTGGTAGGTTTTCTGGTGCCGATACTTTGGTAAATTTACCTGTATCAACGTCTAATTCCCAATAAACATAGTTTGGCCACTTTTTTATCTTTTTATCTTCTCTTTCACGATTGAGTGTTCTGATTTTGTGCAGATTTTGTGGCTTGTCCCAGTCTTCTTCCTTAATTCCAAGTTCATCATGCAATACCGGTGGGAAAAGTTCTTTACCATGGACAGCAAAATCCTTGCTCACGGTAACACACAGTATTTTGCCATCCTTGGTTGCCTCCATTCCAAGGCTCACATTGTCAAACCACTTTTTTTCTGCGAATGCCTTTTCGTTGATTTCAGGATATACCGCGCATCTCCGCAATAGTTTTCCATTTTCGCCGTCAAAGATGAAAAATATGCCGTGTGCTTGTATGTGAAAAATGATTTTAGAGCCTACCCTGCCAGTTGTTGTAGCGATTGTATCGCCAAAATACGGCCCTATTTTTGGCCACCACTCGCCATTTGGCCCTTCTTTTGTCCATGTGGGTACGGAAAAGGCATCCTCGACTGGGTTTTCTAATTCAAGTTCCAGCTTTTTGTTTTTCTTGTATATGCCAAAGAGATATGCCTTGTCATCTCGAATAATTTGGGCCCTATAAGCGCATACGATATATTTTCCGTTTTGCAAAGGGAGGATGTTTTCAAGGACGGATCTCTTAATTTCACCGGTGGAATGGAGTACAGCGTCGATTACCCATTCGCCATTTTCATGCCTCCAAAGAAAATCTGTACTACCTTTGATCTCATTCGTTTTAGTATCTCTTTCCCGAGTTACTCCGAATGCATATAGGGTCCCGTTGAAATAATCTCTCTTAAACGCATTTTGTGGCAAACTGATAGTCCTTACATTGTTGCCATAGCTTCCCTCAATTACCACGTTGTTGCGACGTGAACCATCTGGGGTCAGTTCTTGCATTGGGAGGATAATGCTAGTGGTATCCCAAATGACTGGGTCTTTAAGGGGGGGGGCCATTTGCCCATAAACACTACTGGTACAAAGGCAAATAAGAAACAGGACGCACATTACAGAAATTTTGGGTTTCATAGATTTATTCCTTTGGAAAGCAGAAAATACAACGTGCATCCAGTTAGGTGTGCCACTGAGTTTTATCAGAAGCTATTGTACTGGATTCTAAATACAAGTTACCAGAGTCACATAAAAATCGGCGAAAATTCCAGTTTTGATTTTTGCTCTGCTATAATGCCTCATGGCAAAAAAGAAACCTTTCTGGCGAACAAGCACTTTCTGGATTTTTGTCGGCCTCATCATGGGGGTCGTATTGGGGGGATTTTTCCCTCAGGACGAGTTCCCCCAAGCCTACAATCTTTTCCGATTCATGTCCCGGTCATTTATAGCATTGATCAAGGGTCTAATTGTTCCGCTACTAGTTTCCACTATTGTTGTAGGTATCGCCCAAACGGGAGACATAAAAGCGGTTGGGCGAATGGGCGGAAAGGCACTGCTCTACTTTGAAATAGTCACTACTGTTGCCCTCTTCCTCGGCCTTGGCGTGGCAAATTGGATCAAACCCGGAGCAAACCTCCCCCTTGATCTTTCGGCTCACACAGCGGTGGCTAATGCCACGACACAGACGGGTTGGGACATCATGTTCCACATGTTCCCCAGCAACGTGATAGACCACGCCGCCAAGGCTGACATTTTGCCGGTGGTAGTATTTGCCGCCCTCTTTGGCATTGCCCTTACAAAAGCAGGCAAGAGGGGAAAGATAGTTCTCGATTTCTTTGATGGCGTAGCCCAAACCATGTTTAAGTATACCGACATGATAATGACGCTTACGCCTCTGGGCGTTTTTGGGGCAATGGCCTATAACGTCAGCCACATGGCCGCCGGGCATGACGTTAATGGTGTCTATATGAAGGGCTGGCCAGCAGTCTTTCAATTGCTAAAGCAATATTCACTACTAGTAGGAAGCCTCTATTTTGCTCTGGTGTTGCTATTCCTGCTAGTATTCCTACCAGTGGCATGGATAACAGGCATTAAGATATGGGGATTCATCAAGGCCATCCGCGACCCTGCCATTACTGCTTATTCGACAGCTTCCAGCGAAGCCGCCCTGCCTAAGTTATTAGAAGAAACGGTCAGATTTGGCGTACCGCGCCGTGTGGCTAGTTTTGTGATTCCAACCGGATATAGCTTCAACCTAGACGGTAGCACACTATACCTCGTCCTGGCCTCTATGACCATTGCCCAGGCCGCTCATGCCGCAAATCCAGAAATGTTTCCTGTGATGAGTTTTGGTGCTCAGTTGATGATGGTCTTTACCTTCATGCTCACATCTAAAGGCGTGGCAGGAGTTCCTAGGGCTACCCTGGTAATTATCGCCGCTACCAGTAGCGGCTTTGGCCTCCCAGGAGAGGCCGGTATTGCAATGTTATTGGCTGTAGATGAAATCATGGATATGGCGCGCACCACCATCAACGTCATCGGCAACGGCCTGGCAAGTGTTGTAATAGCAAAATGGGAAGGCGTTTTCGGAACAGAGACTGAGTTATTGCCCGATCAGGAGTTTATTAGCGAGTAGCGGCCTACCTTATGCGTTCAATTTTCCTTTTTAATACCCTCACACGTAGCATCGATCAGGTTATCCCAAACGAACCTGGCGTTGTGAAGGTCTATAACTGTGGCCCTACTATTTACAACTTTGCCCACATTGGCAATCTGCGGACATTTCTATTTCAAGACTTATTGCGGCGCACCCTTTTAGCTTGTGGCTACGATGTGGTTTTTTGCATGAACCTAACAGACGTTGAAGACAAGATTATTAGAGATTCTCAGGCTGATTTGCCACAGAGCGCAGACAATGAAACCCGCCTGGGAGCAATGCGTGCCCTAACTGATAAGTATGAAAAGCATTTTCTGGAAGATATGACTGCCCTCGGAATACAAATGCCAACACATATGCCCAGGGCCACCGACTACATTCCCCAGATGATTAGACTGGTGGAAGGGCTGGAGTCGAAAGGGCTGGCCTATGAGCGCGATGGGAGTGTATATTTTAGAGTTTCTGAACTTCCCGACTACGGCTCTTTAGCACATCTTGATAGAGAAGGTATGAAACAGGGTTCTAGCGTCGACTCTGATGAATATGACCGCGACTCGTTGAATGACTTTGTACTTTGGAAGGGGTATAAACCGGGGGAACCCTGGTGGGAGAGCAAGTGGGGCAATGGGCGTCCGGGATGGCATATAGAGTGCTCGGCCATGTCGCTGGATTTATTTGGAGAATACCTAGACATTCATACAGGTGGCATAGACTTGGTATTTCCACACCATGAAAATGAAATTGCCCAAAGCGAAGGGTTACTTGGCCATAAATGGGTAAATCACTGGGTGCATGGCGAGTTTTTGCTTGTAGAAGGCGAAAAAATGTCTAAGTCCCTGGGAAATTTTTATACTCTACGCGACCTCAGAGAAAAGGGCATCGATCCGATAGTTTTCCGCTACGCTATTCAGTCTAACCATTACAGAAAAGCCTATAACTTTACCTTTGATGGACTTTCAGCCGCAGAGGCATCCCTAAAACGCATTAGGGGATTTCGGAGGAGGATGGAGGATCAATCTGCCCCTGGTGGAGGGGGTGAATTCAAAGAATCGATTGACCCATACATTCGCGTCGAAAAGGCCAGGCAAGAATTTTGGGACGCACTATGCGATGACTTAAACACCCCAGAGGCATTAGCCGCCCTGTTTACCCTCATCACGGATATCAACGCTCAGGATGATCGCATATTGCTACTGCCAGACGAACGCAGTGCCATTTTGGATTTTTTAGATGAGACAGATTCAATTTTTGCCGCTTGGCCACATGAATCCAGAAGTCTGGATCAGGAAGTTAAAGAATTGATTACCGCCCGCAAAATAGCCAAAGCAAATAAGGAATGGGCAGAGGCAGACAAAATCAGAGAAAAAATTAAGGACTTGGGAATAGTCCTTGAAGACAGAAAAGATGGCAGTGTTTCATGGCATAAAATATGACAGAAATGCAATTACCAGAGCAAATTACAAACAACAAATACATTCGAGTCTGAAATAGCTGTACACTTTTTTGGGAAAAAAGGCTATAGTAGTATACCGAGTTGTATTCAACCATCGCACTTGGTGTAAGACTGGCTGTTGAGGTGTCCATGCCCCGTCTCCTATTAGTAGACGATAATCCGAGCATTCACAAGATTGTTGTATCCTTATTAGCTCCCACAGCTATAGAAATATCCTATGCGGCATCATCTGCCGAGGCTTTTGGTATTCTTGCCAAAGAAAACCCGTTTGACGTTGTGTTATTGGATACAACCTTGCCAGAGATGGATGGATGGGAGTTACTGAGCCGGTTAAGAACCAACCCAAAAACAGCAAAGATGCCAATCGTAATGATGGCGGGCGTACTAGAAGAAGTAGACCCAGAAAAGGTTGAAAAGGCTCCAATTCAAGCATTTTGGCGAAAACCAGTAGATCTCCATGATCTTGCTGACAAGGTTGGATTAATAATGTTTGCTCCCGCCTTTGCCGCAAAGCCAGTTATAAACCGAAGTAGCGATGTCCCATCAGACCTTCTAATACTTGACGAGCAAGACTTGGCAGAAGACATCGACATTGATTCTTTAGGAGAAGTATCTGCTGTATCTCAGGCCGAAAGTGCTGGGGTTGGTGGTGCTTCCACAGATGGAAGTATTTCTGATTCTGAGGATGTCATTTCGCTCGAACTGGAAGACCTTGATTTAGATAACATGGAGCAACTTGCTGTTGATGAAAGCACTGTTTCGCCTACCGACATCACAAGCCCTGATGAACCTATAGAATCTATCGCTGACGAAATTGACATATGCGAAACACCAACACAAAATGTAGCAGACTATCAAGACACATCGCCTGAAGACTTTGGCCCAGAGCTTTTTTCGCCCGAAGATGTAGCAGGCTCGCTTGCACCCGGAATCAGGGGCATGTCCTCGGCGGCCTCCGAATTACTTTCTGACCCCAAATTTATCGCCGCAGTTGCCAAGGCCGTAGCAAAGAATTTGAACATGAATGGCATGGGCAATAGGTAGTACACAATGTCTGATTCCTGGTAGGCTCAAACAACAATAAATGGATACATGACGCATGATTACTGGCTTTAATACGGAATTTCGTTTCAATAACCGCGTATACCATGTTCAGACTGAAGATAAAGGGTTATCAAATCCTAAAATTCAGACTCTGATCTATGTCAGGGGAGAGGTACTCGACAGTTTTAATGGGGACTACTCTGACCTACTAAAAAATCCACCAGTTTCTGAAGCCGAAATTATGCGGCGGATGGAAGATCAACATAAGCAAATAGTCAGCGATGTCAAAAGCGGAAAATATGATTTTACGCCAGCCGATCAAAGCTTTGCAGAAGAGAAAGTTTTCAACAACCGTCCCCTGGAAGATGTCATAGTTGAGTACCTGCAAGCGGAAGGCGATAAAGAAACGATGGAGATGATTCTCAAAAAGCCACTCACCCCAAAATTCGGCACAACCTTTACTTTTTCGATAATTGCGCGACTTTGCAACAGTAAATTTCCAGTTCCCGAAGCAAAGGTATCAGTAAAACTTATTTCCAGTTTCAAAAAAGCAATTGAGTTATTGACTGGAAAAACTGATGCAAGTGGAGGATTTAGTGCCTCCATCGACTTGCCCCCCAGCCAGCCAGGCCATTGTGCAATTCTGTTGTCATGTTTTTCTGAACACGGAAATGACGAAATACGAGCATTTATCTCTGTATAATACCCTAATCCTACGAGGTCTGCATGAGTTTGCTATTGGCAGTCGACGTTGGTAATACTAACATCGTCCTTGGCGTTTTTGACCTAACCCAAGGTCAAAGCTCGCCCCTAATGCACAGTTGGCGCATAGCCACCACCCGCGAACGCACCGCCGATGAGTACGGATTGATGTTTCAGGAACTCCTAAGGCATCAAGGAAAAGACTTATCCCAAGTTTCTGAAATGGTTTTCGGGAGTGTAGTTCCACCATTACATCCAGTATTAGAAACATGTTCGCAGAGATATTTCAATACTCACCCACTCTGGGTCGAACCAGGTGTCGACATAATACTCAAGGTAGCAATTGACCACCCAAACGAGCTAGGGGCCGACCGCATCGCAAATTGTGTAGGAGCAATAGAAATGCACGGCACACCAGCTATAACAGTAGACTTAGGGACTGCCACTACCTTCGACATAGTTAATAATAAATGCGAATATATTGGTGGATTGATCCTGCCAGGCATCAAAATCGCCGCCGAGGCACTATTCCAGCGCGCCGCCAAACTGCCAAGGGTAGAAATCGTTAAACCACTGGGTATCGTTGGCCGAAACACCATCCAGGCAATGCAGGCAGGACTCTACTACGGTTGCATTGGTCAAATAGATGGAATTTTGGAACGCCTCATAGCAGAATTTCCGGGTGCAGTAGTAGTAGCAACCGGCGGCCTGGCCAAAACAGTAGGCAAGGAAAGCAAATATATTAATCATGTCGAATCAGACCTAACACTGAATGGCCTGCGTTCTATCTGGTATCGGAATAGAAAAAAATAATATTTATAGCTAGAACATCAACCACTCTTCGCTACGCACCACAGTCTATATGTATCCATTAATTCATCTTGGCATAGTTGATAGTACCCAAACCTTTTTGGCGCGGCATCCAGAGTTGGGGTTTTGTGGTGTTCTAGCCGACATGCAAACCGCAGGGAGAGGCAGGGGAGGGAATGCTTGGGAGAGTAGCCAAGGGGCTGGCCTCTGGCTATCAGCCCGCATTCCACCACCTAAAATTTATAGTGGAATTGTTTTACAATCTGCAATGGTCGCTACCGCCGAAGTTCTCAAGCCATGCGGAGTGCGTCTTGGGCTGAAGTGGCCAAATGACCTAGTGGCCTACAGGCAACCTGACAAATCCCTTGTAAAGGTGGGCGGGATCATTGGCGAACAAAAAGAAAGCTGTACCATGCTAGGGCTGGGCGTAAACCTATACAGCGCACCAGACATGCCAGGGAGAGCCATTCCGCCTGTAGCACTCATCGACTTGGGAGCAGTGAATGTGCCAAATAATATCGACCTAGCCAAGAGCATACTGACAGCATGGAATAATCTTGGAACACATACGCTAGCTTTTCGTTGGCCAGAAAGAGGAGACCTAATTCAGTGGGAGGATGGTTCAGGAATCTGTCAAGGATGGGAGCCAGATGGCCGACTAGCAGTGCAAACCGAGTCAGGTTTAGAGCTCCTAACCGCAGGGGATATAAGGGGGCTTGAATTCCATGACCGAGAAATCTAAACTAATTCTTTTAACAACCGTGTCTCAAAATCATTGACACGTCCCCTTCCGAGTATAAAATCTATGCAAAAATTGCGATCACGGATTACCCGAAATAGTAGAACAACATTAGCTTTAATGTTATCTCTTTTGATTACAGCGATTGGATGTCATCAAACCGATAATGACGTGGCCGAAGAGCCGCAGATACCAAGCGGCGAATTGTGGAAAATTGTCGAAGATGCCTATACATTTACCTTTCCACTGGTAATGATGGGTGCAACGATGCAGGCATCGACCAATACTGAGGTAGCGATAACCACTCAAGCACCTGTAAACCAAATATTTCACGCTAAACGTTTGGCAAGAGCAGAGAGCAAACTGATAGTGACACCAAATGTGGACACTCTTTACTCTCAGGCATTCTTTGATCTGAGCAAGGATGCCCTGGTATTTCGCAAACCTGCCGTAGGGCGATATTGCTCAGTGCAACTACTCGATCAATATACCAATTGTATCGCTACATTGGGAACAGGAAGCGATACTCAGGATGAACGATTGTACCTGTTTAGCGGGCCAGGGTTTTCAGGAGATGCCCCAGAGTGGCTGACAAGAGTAAATTTCCCCACCAATAATGCATGGATGCTGATACGCACAATAGTGGAAGATGATGAAGACCTGGAAAACGTGTACGCCATTCAGGCAGAAATGAAGCTCGTCCCGCTTGCGGCATATTTAATCAACGAATTTGACTATGATCCACCCAAAGGGGAATACAAGGCAGAGAACGATTTTGTCCCAATTCAGCACGTCCTTGCCATGCCGCCGATGGAATATTTCAGTTTTGCCAACGAGTTGATGGCGATAAATCCGCCTGCCCCGGAAGATTCAGCGATGTTGGAGCGGATTGCCAAAATAGGAGTAGGCCCGCCCTCAACTTTAATGCGGCCATATTGGGCAACAATCCAATCGCGGAGTGGGAAGCTATGAAGGACGACTTGTCGCAAAGGTGGGTAGGCGACAGTTTGAAGTTCACGCTGAGGATGGGGCAATGGAATTTATGGGGGGATCCCATTGCAAAATTTGGAACTGAATATTCATATCGTGCCTTGATTGCACAAGCTGGTATAGGGGCAAATCCGGTTACTTCGGCAATCTATCCATCCACCCGTATAGACCGCACAGGCGAACCCCTGGATGGAAAAAACGCTTACATTATCCATTTTGACAGCGTGCCTCCTGTGGGCGAATACGGATTCTGGTCAGTGACAGCCTACGGCGAGGATAATTTCTTAATTGATAATGAGATTAACCGATATTCGATAAACGACCGCAACCAAGTGAAATTTAACGATGATGGGTCTTTGGATATCCTTGTCCAGGCATATCCTCCAGAGGATAAAACCATGGCGGGCAATTGGCTACCCGTAAAAGAAGACTCATTTCACTTGCATCTCAGGATTTATTTGCCCCATAGCGATGTATTGGATAGTAAATGGGCGATGCCGGAAATAATCAAGCAATGAGACTACTGCTGTCGAAGTGGATTAGGACAAGCTCAGCCAAACCCTGTCGCTGATGTTTAGACAGACAAAAGTTTTTGGATTTCAAAACTGGGGAAAACGCCCAGTTTTGAAATAAGCTCGTAAGACAAAACTTATAAATTAAACCGGTACAGGCGCGGCAAATGAATTGACGACCTTGACGATAGCCTCGTGGTTTATTGCAGGGAGGGCTGATTTAGAATTAGATTTCTCGGAGTGTTCGCCATACAGTAATTTGCGGTCAATACCGGTTTCTTGGGCAAACTGATTAATTGCGCGGGCCTTCGCCGCATCGGCCAGAGCATCAAAGATGAAGCTGGCATCGCACTCGCCTTCTTCAATATCTAACAAGGCGGCATGAAGATAGCCTGCTATATCTTCCTCTGTGGCAAGGCTGTCTAACACATTCCAGCGGCTCAGTTTAACATCCTCGTCCGTAAGGTTGTCAGGAGTTATGGGTGTTCCATCCGTGCGTGTCAACATTCTTCACCTCTTTGAACCTTGAGTTTAATAGCTTTGGCAAGTACAACATCGCTTGACTGTGTGTCTTTGTCCCCACCAATCAGTAGCCAGTAAAGTTCCATACCGCTCTGAAAGTAGTATGGACGATAGCCAGGGCCGAAGTGTAACTTCATTTCAAAAACACCATCGCCAACCGATTCCACATCGCCAAAATTCCCACCTTCAGCACGTTTGATGCGTGTATCAATGCGCTTTTTGGTTAGCTTGTCTGTGAGGCCATCAAGCCAGTTTTTGAAAATTTCGGTTCTGTCTAAAGTGTTCACCGTGTTGTCCTCAATGCTAACTATAGTTGGGTTTGGGTATTGAAGCAAAAGGGGTCGAATATTATAGCGGTTCAACTTTTTGTAGTTGAACTGCTATATGCCAGGATTTGCCCGCATAACGAAGGTGACGATAGAAAAGAATCTGCAAGCGTGCCTCCAAGTCTGCCAAATTTATTGTGGTGGGGCGTGACTGCCTCGGACATCCTGATACTAGGTTGCGTTTAATCGGGATTAAACGCGAAACGCAAAAGTTTTTGCAATACTGGCAACTACTAAAAAAACCGTCGTTTAGCAACAATCTCCTGTACACAATTAATCACTATATCTATTGCAATATAAAGACTTAATGCCTACTGTTCTCACCGCATGTGTCAAAGTCGGGGGAGTAGAACCGTTCATAAAACAGTTTAGGTGATAAAATATAGCCACTTGCAAAACCTCTGATTTTGCAGGTCCCGGAGGAAAAAGGATATGAACAAGTTTGCATGTACTTTTGTGGTTGCAGTTTTGCTTGCAACTACATGGTGTTCCATAGGATGTAGCAGTTCATCAAAACACGCACAGGAAGATATTGAGAGCATCAATCAAGCCTTTGCCGAAAAAGCCTATGAATACTTCATTGAACTATCAGCAATTCCAAGAGGCTCTGGCAATATGCTGGCCATTAGCGACTATCTGACGGCGTTTGGAAGAGAACGTGGCCTGCTTACGATTCAAGACGAGGCACTCAACGTATTCATAAAAAAAACCGGATCGGTAGGACGAGGAGGTGAAGCCCCCATCATTTTGCAGGGGCACATGGACATGGTTTGCCAAAAAAATAGTGGCATCGACCATGATTTTCTGCGAGACCCCATTGTCCCTTGGATTGATGGCGACTGGATAAAGGCTCATGGTACTACGCTTGGTGCTGACAATGGTGGCGGTCTAGCCATCATCTTAGCCGTGCTTGATTCTGACAATCTCTCTCATCCGCCCATCGAAGTAGTTATTACAACCGATGAAGAGACCACCATGAACGGCGCTCTCAGTTTTGATACATCCCTACTTTCAGGTAACCGGATCATCAATTTGGATGAGGAAGATGAAGGTATCTTTGTTGTGAGTTGTGCAGGCGGGGCCAGTGCAGGTATCACAATACCAATACAAACATTAGCTATGCCAAATGGCTTAGTCACATATGAGCTGAATGTGAAGGGGCTAATAGGCGGACATTCAGGAGTTGACATAAATAGTGGGCGCGCCAACGCTAATTTGCTGATAGCGCGCTTGATCAACGCCATTGCAAACAGTGGCATATTTGTGGCCAGCATTGATGGAGGGACTGCGCGCAACGCAATAACCAGGGAATGTACAGCGGTATTGTCATTTCCCGAAGGGAGCTATGAAGCGATACAAGCAGTCATATCTGCAGAAGAGGCCACTATCAAGTCTGAATTTCCAATAGAGATTGGCCTGATGGTTACGTGGACAAAGACATCGGATGCCCAAACCGCAATCAATCCCGATTCGTTGCAACGGGTTTTGGACTGCATATTGGGGCTACCCAACGGCATGTTGGCGATGAGTCCTGATATTGCTGGGCTTGTGCAGACATCCAGTAATCTGGGCATTATAGAAACTGGTAGCAACGAAGTAATGCTTACCTGCATGCCACGCAGTTCAGTCCCCGCAGAATTGGCTGAAACGATTGAAACGATGAAAAATTTGGCTGAATTGCTAGGGGGCAAATTGGACATTTCCGACGCATTCCCTGCTTGGCCATATAAGGCCAATTCGCCATTGCGGGATGCACTGATAGACTTTTACAAAGGGCTTTACGGCGTTGATCCCATGCTCGGAGCCACTCATGGAGGACTAGAGTGTGGTGTTTTTGCAGAAAAAATGCCTCATGCAGATATTATCTCAATAGGGCCAACGGTATTTGATGCCCATAGCCCAGACGAGCGGATGTCGCTTTCCTCCTTCAACAGGACCTGTGGCTTTGTTATAGAAATACTGAAAAAGTTGCCAGGAAATCCTACACCCAAAAGCAGTGGGGTGGTAACGATAATTCCAGAGGTATACCAAGGTAAATACCAGAGGTTATAGAACCATTGTGCAATCGTGGGATTAGAACCAGGTTGCCAACGGTTTCAGAAAGCCCTTAAAGGAGATAATGTATGAAAAATTCAAAGAAATCCCTGATTGAGAGTGTGTAATACCATTTTCTATTGCTAGCTTTAGAAATCGTTTGTATAAGCCAAATGAAATCGAAATTTACATAGACAATTACTCAAATCAGCAATCTAAAACGCTATAAGAGTATTTTTTGGTGCGTACATGTTACAATCCATTTTGGGGAAGGGTAGACAATACACGTGCTAGTACCACGATACAGAAACACTCACGAGAGTTTTGAACGTCTGTATGACGAATACTACGACAGGATATATGTCTACATAGCTCGCAGGGTCAGCAGTGGGCAAATAGCGGAAGACCTGACGGCAGACGTGTTTACAAAGGCTTTTGCCAATCCATACGATCCAGAAATCGCAAAATTTTCTACCTATATTTACGCAATAGCCCAGAATGTGCTGAAAAACCACTACCGCGATGTCGCAATAGGGGCCGATCGGGGATGTTGCGGACTGGGTAATGAACTGGCGGACGAGGTAGACATTCTGGGCGATTTGATTACTCGTGAGGAATTTGGTGCCTTGAAAACGGCTCTTGCCGCACTGCCTGACCAGCAGTACACAGTCGTGTATCACAGGTATTACCTTCGCGAGAGCTTTAAGGAAATAGCTGTAGCGATTGGAATTACAGAGTCTGCGGCAAAAAAAGCCCACATGCGCGCCTTAAGTGCCCTCAAAAAAATTTTGAAAAATTTTGATAAAGGGAGTCCCTTTTTGAGTACTCAAGTGTATACACAATACAGAGGGCGGTGACGAGATGGATGAAGACAAACTCAGCCAAATCCTGTCGCTGATGTTTCAACAGACAAAAGTTTCAGGAGGTGCCAAAGCAAAACTCAAGGCAAAGCTGTTTGAGAGCTCCGACAGCTCCAAAAGCCGTGAAAACTTTGAGCTTCCAGACGAAAGAATGGACTTTGTAGCGGCGGCTGGAGATGCAGTAGACGCAACAGAGGAGGAGCAAAAAACTAAACAGAATGAAACACATTGACTTAAAACTCAATGCAAGTCAACCACAACCCCCCGCCAAGTACGGGGAATTTTCGGAGATAAAAAACCATGACAAACTTTACACCAGAACAGCTTGAGGCCGCCAGGTCAGCCAAATCGCCAGAGGAATTGATTGAAATAGCCAAAGGCGCGGGCATTGAGCTCACGCAGGAACAGGCCGAAAGGTTTATTGCCCAGCAAAAGCAGGGCGAACTTGCTGACGAGGAACTGGAAAATGTAGCGGGAGGCGGATGCGGCAAACCGATAACCTGCCGCAAATGCAACAGCGAAAACGTAAGCGTAAGAACGAGAAATATATCCGAATATTACATAGAATCAAAGTTTACATGCAGAGACTGCGGCTATGAATGGAAAACTTAGCGAAGAAGGATTAGGTAGCCATGCCTTACATACTCAACCCCAACATCGCCCCGTGCGGCTAATGCAATACAAATAGGAGAAAGCACCATGTCAAACTTCACACCTGAGCAACTGGAGGCCGCAAAGGCGGCCAAGTCGCCTGAAGAACTTGTCACGATGGCGAAGGACGCAGGGGTAGAAATTACCCTCGAACAAGCAAAGACTTTTGTCGCCAGCCAAAAACAGGGCGAACTCGCTGACGAGGAGCTGGAAAACGTTGCAGGCGGGGGATGCCACCATGACGGCTGGCTGATCGTCACCGTGGGATACAGTTGCGGCTGTTTTGAATGTAAGCATTGCGGGGGAGACAATACTAGAAGCAGTGGTTTAATCAGCGATGTGCATGAATGCAACGTCTATAATGGAAATCTCAAGGTTTGTTGCAGTCATTGCGAATGGTGTCACTACGAAAGTGCCCTGTGGCTATGTAAAAATCCCGTCAAAAGATCACATTAAGCGGAGACTGTTTGCCTTACATCCTCAACCCCAACATCGCCCTGCGCGGCTGGCGGCTTGTACCCCATGCCTATTACCCCCATGGGGCTGGCCATGCACAGAAACTGACACCTGAAGAATTTGAACTGCTCCGGAATTGCGACGGAGTTACTGACATCCGACCTTCGCAGACGCTTTTCACGCTACTGAAGAGGGGGATGTGCCTTCCCGCCACGGAAGGTGAAGAACTGACCGACTGGCAGAGATACCGCTTCTGCGATAACCGCTATTTCCCCGCCGTAAATTGGGCTATTACGGGCAAGTGCAACTTTAATTGCCGCCATTGCTTTAATGCGGCTGACAACGCGCCGCTGAACGCTGAATTTACTTGGGAACAGTGCCAAAGCCTCATAGCCCAGCTAGACGAATGTGGTGTTCAAAATGTCACGCTTACGGGCGGCGAGCCAATGCTACACCCCAGCTTTATGGACATCTGCCGGGAGATAGACAGGCGAGGCATGGTTATAGATGAGATAACCACCAATGGTAGCCGTATCACTTCCGAAATGCTGGATGAATTCGCCCAATTCGGTAAAAAGCCGCTGTTCAAGTTAAGTTTTGATGGGGTGGGGCACCATGACTGGTTCCGCATGAAAGAGGGTGCGGAGCGCGAGGTTATCGAAAAAACAAAGCTACTCAAGGACATGGACTTTAGTGTCCGTTTCCAGACCAACGTCCACCGCGACAACATGGATACTATACTCCCTTCGGCAAGGCTGGCCGAAGACCTGGGCGTTGAGGCCATCCGCGTGATACGCACCACGGAAGCCCCGCGATGGGCGCAGACGGGCGGCGATTTGTGCCTTGGCATAGAGGAATACTATGACTTCGCCCTGGATTTGATACGCTCTTTTTTGGTCGAAAACCTGAAAATTTCGATCGACATCTGGCAAGTGTTTCAGATGTCGCCGCGCCGTAGGGCTTACCACCACAGGCCGGTGGAGGGCGGCGCAAACAAATGCCGCGACAGCCTGCCTGTATGCAGGGGCAACAGGGGTCGCATCGCCCTAACTCCAGAGGGCGACATTGTGCCATGTAACCAGATGAGCGGTTATTTCAAAAAGCACGGCACGCATTTGGGCAATGTACACAAAACGCCACTACGAGAACTGTTGACTGAGGGCGAATATCTGCGGTCGGTCTGCTATTCCGTTGGCGAGCTAAGGGAGGAGAATCCCAAGTGCCAGACATGCCGACATTGGAAGCTGTGCCTGGGAGGTTGCCGGGCAATAGGGATTTTGTTTGGAGGGGGCTATAATAAATACGACCCGTCAAAGTGCATTTACTTCGATGGATACTTTGACAAGTTTGCCGCGCTGTTTGATGAAAGCTGGCGTTGCATTGACGATCTAGTAGAGTAGACTATTAGAATCAGTTGACAGGAGCAAACCTGTATGGCCATTACCAAAACCCTCGAAAACGGAAAACTTACCCTCTCGCTTGAGGGAAAACTGAGCGTCAGTACCGCACCTCAGCTTCAAGACGCGCTGAGCACTGCTTTTGACGAAGCAGAAGAAGTCATACTGGACTTCGCAAAGCTCGTATATGTGTCTTCTGCCGGCCTACGAGTTCTTTTGATAGGTCACGAAACGGCGCAGGCAAAGGGGGCTAAAATGGTGCTGTCGGGAGTGTCAGAGGAAATCATGGAAGTCATGGAAATGACTGGGTTTACAAATGTACTAACTATTTTGTGAGGTAAGTGGAGGGCACAGCCCAATGGAAAGCAACTTGTATAGAAAAGAATCTGTTGAGAGGATCACAGGCCCAGAGGAACTGAATACCTATGTCAAGGTGCTGAATCCCCGCGTTTGGCTGATCCTTGTCGGCATCGCCATTGCAGTTGCCGGGTTGACAATATTTACGGCCTCAACGGGCTTTCCGGTTTGGGACTTGTTTTTTGGTAGCACGGGGAGCTGATTATCAAAGTTCCAGTAATATTACAGCTTGAGATAGTGGAGTGCGGCGCGGCCTCGCTTGCAATGGTCATGGCGTACCACAAAAAATGGGTGCCCCTTGAGCGACTACGCGTGGACTGCGGGGTATCCCGCGATGGGAGTTCGGCGGGAAATCTGCTCAAAGTCGCCCGAATGTACGGCTTTGAGGCAAAAGGATACCGTCTGGAACCATCGACCATAGCCAAGACGATACCTATGCCCTGCATCATCCATTGGAACATGAACCATTTTGTGGTGCTTACCAAGTTAGGCAAAAAATATGCGTATATAAACGACCCGTCTCGCGGCGAGGTCAAGGTGCCCATCGATCAGTTCAATAAATCCTATACCGGCATTGCCATCGCCATCAAGCCAGGTAAGGATTTTGAGCCTAGCGGAAAGCCAGTTTCTGTTTGGCCCTTCGCAAAACAGCGATTGAAAGGCACAGCACCTGTTTTTGCGTTTATCATTGCTGTGAGTGCGCTATCTTCAGTTATCGGCATCATATCGACATTTTTTGGACGTGTGTTCGTCGACGATCTGCTCTCTGGCAAGCATCCCGAATGGGTGACCGGATTTATCGCGCTTTTTTTAGTTTATAATGTATTAAGCATCTTGCTGGCTGTAATACATACAAGAACCAACCTGAAAATCACTGCCAAGTTTGCGGTGGTTTCAAGTGGCATGTTTATATGGCACGCGCTTCGCCTTCCTCTGGATTTTTATTCGTCACGCCATGCAGGGGACATTGCCGCAAGGCAGGGCGAAAATGACGGCATTTCTCTTTCCCTAATACAGTTGTTTGCCCCGTTGTTTATAGATGTCCTTATGATGGGGTTCTATCTCTTTATCGTCCTGCAATACAGCGTCCTGCTGACAGTCATTGGCATTTCTTCGCTGTTTATCAATTATGCGGTCAACAAAATAATTACTGACAAAAATATAAACATTTCCCGCGTGTCCTCGCGAGACAGGGCTAAGTTGGGCGCGATGACGGTTGCCGGCGTGGAGATGATTGAAACTATCAAATCGGCTGGCGCAGAGGATGGATTCTTTGAAAGATGGTCGGGTTATCACGCCGCTGTCAACGATCAGCAAATAAAGGCGATGAAATTAAATCGATCGCTGGGACTGATTCCCCAAATCGTTAAGCAGACGGTTGACATAGTTATCCTGATGATCGGCGCGTACATGATTATCCAGGGCAAAATGACCATTGGTATCTTCTTCGCATTTCAAGGATTTATGAGTGCTCTGCTGGCCCCATCTTCCAAGATAATAAACACCCGCCTAGAAATGCAGAAAACTAAGGTATCTATGGAGCGAGTACAGGACGTTTTCGATTACCAGACAGACGTGGAGTATCGGGAATTTAATCTGGAAGAAAATTTTTACAAGCTGTCGGGGCAAATAGAAATCAAAAACCTTACATTCGGATATAACAGGTTGTCGGAGCCTTTATTAGATAATTTTAGCATGACCCTTACACCTGGCGAGAGTGTGGCACTTGTCGGGGCCTCTGGGTGTGGCAAGTCCACTATCGCTAAGCTGATAAGCAATCTGTACAAACCGTGGAGTGGTGAGATACTCTTCGATGGCAAGAGGGCGGACGAGATACCAAGAGAAATATTTACAAGCTCGGTTTCTGTGGTGGATCAGGACATCATTTTGTTTAAGGACAATGTCAACGAAAACATCAAAACATGGGATAAATCTATTGAGGACTTTGAAGTCATTTTGGCGGCAAGGGACTCACAGATACACGGTACCATCATCGACCGGGACGGTGGCTACAGTGCGCCCGTGCTGGAGGGCGGCAAAAACTTTTCCGGCGGGGAGCGGCAGAGGCTGGAGATTGCCGGGGCACTCGCCAAAGACCCAACCATCGTAATACTCGACGAGGCTACCAGCGCGCTGGATGCGAAAACCGAATATGACGTGATACAAGCAGTAAAGAGCAGAGATATTTCAATGGTCGTGGTTGCCCACCGTCTGTCAACTATCCGCGATTGTAACGAAATAATCGTACTGGACAATGGCAAGGTGGTACAGCGTGGGACGCATGATGAGCTATTTGCAGTCGAAGGCAAATACAGAGAATTGGTGAGTGTAAATTGAACTGGTTTGAAGAACAGGTAAAAAACCGCCTACAGAACGATGAGGACGATTTTTCTTCCGCTTTTGCTGAGTTGTCGTCCATCGTCATGGGAGATGCGGCGGCGAGTGCGGGGCTAATTACTCCGCGCCAGAAAACGCGCAATGCAGTACAGGAAATACTTAAGTTTTTCAATCAGAGCATCGTTCCTGTCCCTGACAGCATCACCGATACGGCAGAATACATCAATTATTGCCTTAGACCATCCGGCATTATGAAACGCCGCGTGGAACTGGTTGGCAAGTGGTGGCGCGATGCGTATGGGCCTATGCTGGGCTTTCTGAAAAATGGTGACGCAGTGGCATTGTTGCCATCACGCAGAGGGTATTCATATTTTAGCTATGAGGATCAAAAAAGGGTCGCATTGAGCCAGGCGACTGCAAATGACATTGAGACTATCGGGTATTGTTTTTATAAGCCTTTCCCCAACCGTGAACTGTCGGTTGTGGATTTGGTAAAGTATATGTTTGATACTGTCACTCGCGGTGATGCCGGTTTTTATCTGACGGTGCTGACTGCCACAACGCTGTTGGGTCTGGTTCAGCCAAAAATTTCATTATTGCTGTATTCGCACATTATTCCGCAGGGCAGTGCAAATATGCTGTGGGCACTGGGCACGCTGTTGTTTTCCATGGCCGTTGCCACTCAGGTTTTGTCCCTTGGCCAAGGTTTGATCGTTAACCGGCTGACCATGCGACTCAGCAATACTATCGAACCTGCCGCAATGATGCGGGTGCTAAACCTTCCTGCCGCTTTTTTTAAGCAATATTCCGCTGGCGAACTCAGCCAGAAGTTTTCGCTGATTCCGTCCATCTGTAGTTCCATTTTTTCGATTATCACGGGAACTCTGCTTACATCGCTTTTTTCGCTTGCCTATTTCACACAAATAGCCAATATCACACCCGCACTGATGGTGCCTTCACTCATCATCATTGGAGTTACGTTGGCGACAAACATCATTACTACGATGGCGTGTATGAAAGTGCAACGGCGATCCCTGGAGGCAGGCGCAGATTTATCTGGTATGACCTACTCTATGTTATCCGGCATCCAAAAAATCAAGCTGACAGGCTCTGAAAAAAGGATTTTTGCTCGGTGGGCATCCAAATACAAGACTGCGACAAATTATACATTCAACCCGCCATTTATTATGAAGTATTCAGGTGTAATCAGCTCCGTAATCTCTATGGCAGGACTTGCTGTTGTATATTTTATTTCTATCATGTCCAAAATCGGTGTAGGCGAGTATATGGCATACAATACGGCCTACGGCATGGTGTCGGCTTCTATTTTGGCCCTCGGCTCGTTGACGACATTTTTCGCAAGGATTAAGCCGCAATTGGACACTGTCGCACCAATAATGAAAGCCGTCCCTGAAATTAGCGGTAGCAAGGCGGTGGTGACAAGCCTTTCAGGTAGTATCGAGGTGCAGAACCTCACCTTCCGCTATGATGAGGCTGGCCGAAACATTTTGGATGGCATTAGCTTCAAAATCAAGTCCGGCCAGTACGTAGCCATCGTTGGCAAGACTGGTTGCGGCAAGTCAACGTTGGTGCGCCTGTTGTTGGGCTTTGAAAGTCCCAATAAAGGCGCGGTTTACTACGATGGCAAGGACATCGCAAAACTAGACCTGCCCTCCCTGCGGCGCAAGATAGGGACTGTCATGCAGAGCGGCAAGCTGTTTACAGGGGACATTTTTGGCAACATTATTATTTCTTCTCCCAATTTGTCGCTTGAGGACGCATGGTCAGCCGCCAGAATTGCTGACATAGCTGATGATATACGAGCGATGCCGATGGGGATGCACACAATCATCACCGAGGGTAGTGGTAGCATTTCGGGCGGCCAAAAACAACGCCTGATGATTGCCAGGGCAGTTGCACCCAAGCCTAGGATACTCATTTTTGATGAATCTACCAGCGCACTGGACAACATTACCCAAAAGCATGTCGCAGATGCACTGGCGGAGCTAAAGTGTACCCGCATTGCCATTGCCCATCGACTGTCCACCATCAGGGACTGCGACAAAATATATGTGCTGGATAATGGAAAAATCGCTGAAGAAGGCACGTTTAGCGAACTCTATGATAATAAAGGCTATTTTTATGAATTAGTCAACAGGCAGATGGTGGAAGAAAATATTGGCAATAAGGATGGCTGAAGCGTATGCGCTCTTTGAGAACCAAAATCCTGACCATCGTCCTTGCCTTTTTAGCCCTGACGGGCGTTGCGTTTGTCATTTTTTCCTTGTTTACTGCCAGGAACTACAAACGCCTGCGCCTTGAGGGTATCGAAAAAACAGTAGAGTTTGAAACCGAAAAGGTGAACAAGACGATAGCTGAGATCGAGCGCGGCGCAATCTTTTTGGCCACCGGTGGGCAACTTAGCTATGAAGCCAGGTCGAAAGCTCTGGGCGAAAAAATGGCACTGGAGTTTTTTCGTAGCTTTCCCGTCACGATAGGCGGTGGCTTTTGGTTCGCTCCATATGCCCATAACAAAAATACATATCGCGAGGGGTTCTATGCGTTTTATGACCGCCCTGCTAATGCAGTACGGTTGGATGATACATTTTTTACGGATGAATACGATTACCACAATTCAAGTTGGTACATAGAAATTTCAGCAAATTTGACAAAACCTTATCAGGTGGCCTGGACTGCACCCTATGTTGATGATTCAGGCTCACATGCTCTGATGACGACTGCGGGCGCAGGGGTGTTTGGCAAGGACAATAAGCTAATAGCATTGTCCACTGTCGATTGGGAGATTGATGAAGTTATTGACGAGTTATCCGCTATTAAACCCACCGAGGGTAGCTTTGTTTTGCTATGTGCGCCGGAAAAGGACTATATCATTTCAAACACCTACGCTCATAATGGCGCAGGGGCTTCCCTTGCAAGCGTTCCATGGGACATTGCGGCTGATTATTTCGATTTGGATGGTGTCAACTACAAAACCTTCAGGCGCGTTATGGACAACGGATGGCTTTTGTCAGTGCAGATACCTACGCAGGAAATTTTTGCTGAGATGGAAAGGCAAAACAACCGGTTTTCAATGATTATTGCACTTTCATCAGCATTAATGCTGTTTGGGGCGTTCTATCTGGTTTCAAGCCTCATAAACCGTCCCCTTCGCAAATTGACGCAGGAGGTTTCCATGCTTGGCCTCGGAAACCTGGATATTCGCGCCAGTATTAATACTAAGGACGAATTGGGTATTCTGGCGGGAGCATTTAACAAGATGACTGCCGACCTGAAGGAGTCTATTGAAAACCTGACTTTGGTTACGGCAGAAAAGGAACGAATAGGCGCGGAGCTTGACGTGGCCGCCAAAATCCAGGCATCTATGCTACCCTGCATTTTCCCTGCGTTCCCTGAGCGTTCCGATTTCGACATCTATGCCAGTATGCAACCTGCTAAGGAAGTTGGCGGCGATTTTTACGATTTCTTTTTGGTTGACGACAATACCCTGGCCATTTTGGTCGCAGATGTATCTGGCAAGGGGGTGCCAGCCGCCCTGTTTATGGTAATCGCCAAGACGTTGATTAAGAACAACGCACAGTACGGAAAAAGCCCCAGGGAAGTATTTAATACCGTCAACAACCAATTGCGAGAGGGAAATCAGGCTCACATGTTTGTTACGGCGTTTATGGGGTACTTGGATATTCCCAGCGGTAAATTTACATTTGTCAATGCTGGGCACAATCCACCACTGTTACGCTCTGGAGACGGAAAATTTGATTGGCTGAAAGTAAAGCCAGGCTTTGTCCTCGCCGGTATGAAAGGTATGTCCTACACTCATTACGAAATTGTTTTACAACCAGGGGACGAACTATTTCTATATACTGACGGCGCAAGCGAAGCCACAAACAGCGATGACCTCATGTACGGCGACAATAGGTTGCTTGAAACGGCAAATGCTCACCTTGGGTTGTCATCAAAAGAGTTTGTCTTATCAATGAAGTGCGACATTGATAATTTTGCTGACGGAGCAGAACAGGCAGACGACATTACCATGCTGGCTCTCCGTTACAGAGGCATCTCTATGAGCGAGCTAAGTATCCCAGCGACATTGGAGAACACAGATGCGGTCATAGAGTTTTTGGGAGAACAGCTTGGAAATTGCCCCCCCAAAATCCGTCACCAAATTGAAATTGCCGCCGAAGAAATATTTACCAATATTGCCCGTTATGCCTACCATCCGTTGTCAGGTAACGCAGTTGTTCGTGTCGCAGTGGGCGAGGATGCAATGATCGAGTTTGAAGATACTGGCGCACAGTACGACCCACTGGCCAAGGACGATCCCGATGTTTCGCCTACCGCAGAGCGTGAGGTTGGTGGACTTGGGATATTTATGGTGAAGAACATCATGGATTCGGTGGATTACCGACACCAGGGCAACAAAAACATCCTAACGATAAAGAAGAGGTTGGGAGAGTTATGAAGACGGAGCAACTGCAATAATTCAACTTGGTATAAGTCACCAAATTCGACCATGACACCAATTTACAGTCTTTCCCATCGTTCCCCCAAGTTTTCCTTACCGCATTTTTTTGCCAGATCAACAGCACTTTGCTTGATGTGGGGCCAAGCGGGGGTATAGCTCCACACACTTATTAATTCGTTTGCTTCCCTACTTTTGTCCAGATGTAGATATGCTTCCAACAGGGGTGATAAATATACTTGCCATCCATGTTGATGAAATTGGCCACGCTCCTGCATTATCTCCCAGTACCATTCCACAACATCTATTATTCCTTGCCAATCCGACCTTATCCAACACCGTTGCACGAGTCCCCTCATAACATCAACACCTGGTATATCTGTATGATTGTGCAGAGGTAGCGGAGCCAGCGATTCTCTTAAATCCTTGAATTGCATTTTACCATTAAGGTCAGAGAGTGCGGCCCAAGCATACCACAGAAATTTTGCAGTTGGCCTACGCTCGATGCAGGCCTTTGCACGGGGCAGGAATTCGCGCGCTAGGTCCTTCATTATCTCGCTGTGCATAAAATAGTTACTAGTCCAACCGTTGTTTTCGAATTCATAGAGGTCAGCTACTGGTCTGCCATGTTCCATAAAAAATGGGAATGTCTGGACGTACAGCAAAGCAAATTCTCCCCAAATATCACGGTCTTCTTCTTCGGTCAGCATGAGGGTGAAATCCACGCCAGCGGCTTCGCCAAATTTCTCTTTGACTTTTAGTTCAGCAATTCTTTTTAGCTCCCTGAGAAGTCTCTCCTTGGCTGTAAAGTTAGATGGGTATTGTGAAATATGGTGGCGTAAGGCGTTGGCAAAAGTCTGTACTCTGGCCAATTCAAGTTCCGTCACCAGTTTTTCAACTGTTGGCAGACCCGACCCATCAGCAAGCATAGTGTTGTCGTAAAAAAGTCCCCAAAATGTTTCGTCTACAGGCCACCGCGCAAACCGTCTTACGAGTTCTGGCATTTTCTGATTGGGTTTTGTTCCGCCAATTTGAACAGGTGTGTCAGGAAGTAGTTGGCGGACGAATACTGGTAGCTCTGTATTTTGATTTAGCCGGACAGGTGAAAGTCCCCAAACAGCCAGTCGACTATCCCTCAGAATTTTATTAATTTGTTGGTTGGCAGATTCTTCAAGATTTGTGACAACAATACGAGGGGCAGGTGGTGTTGGGAAAAGTCTGGCCAAAAAAGCATCCATATCGACCTTGTTTTTTTCGGGTGTTTCAAGAGCCAGCCATTTGTATTGCAAGTCTTGTCTGCCAAGGTTCAGAGCTAAACCCGCCGCCAGACGCTGGATGTTGCCGTAGGTACTGTTTTTTGCCATATCCAAAATTACTGTTTCGGCATCTGGGGCACGGTTGGATTTGATTAGTGACTCTATCAGAGGTTTGACATGATTCTGCCATGCGGAATCCAAAAGCCTATTGGAGGTTGCTTTTGCACTTTCTTCTGATGGAGAAAAGGCTGTGTAATTTAAAATAACTTGTCTGCGCACTGGCCAGTTAGACATGAGCATTTCTGCAATGTATCCCCAGTTTTCTCTAGCCCTCTCTTCTGCAACTAACAGGCTCAGTACCTCTGGGTTTGGCCAAGAGCTATTGAGATCATTCCATGGAGTGGGTAATATCCTATCAAAAAGTGACCGGACAGAGCTGTGTTTTGTTATGGATACCATCCAGCCATAGAGGAGCCAATATCGGGCATCATGTGGGTTCTCTACCAAATATGCTTCAATTTTTGGTAGGTGGCGCGTATATATTTGAATCATTGTGGGGCTACAAATTTCTAGTGGGGTGTGATTTAAAACCCAGCCTGGATGTAGCATTTGCCAGTCACCGCTATTGAATATCGCATCTAGCACTTGTGCATACGGTCCCCAAATTGAAGCATCCTGTTCGGATTCCAACATTTTATCTTTGAAAGATGTTGTATCGAATAAGGCTGTGCCAGAATAAAAGTCCCTGGCTTGCTGTTGTTCTGAGAGGGCAGTTTCAGTTTTCAGCCCCATAGAATGTTGTGTGGCATTTTCGGCCACTTCTCTGAGAACCTGTAATAACTGCGCTCTGACATCAATATTATCTGGGTGAGTTTTCAGAAAATCCCTTAATAACCTTGTGACACTTTTGATACCGCCCCTATCAAGGGCGTTTTGGATATCCGAAACGAGCGGTAACTCCGTACCTTGAAGCAAGCAACGATAAGAGACCGTGATTCCAGGCTCCACGACTGCGAGTGCCCAAGTGGAGCTTCGCGCTAGGCCATATTCCCTGACAAATGTATCATAATAGTCATTCCTGGGCTGTGGGCGAAAAATAACCCTCATTTCTGCAAGTTCGCTTGACCTGCATATATCCTGAAACAGCTTGCACTGCGGATCACTGGATTCTCCCACGTACAACAACAGGATGCGGGGATTCCACGATGGTATGGCAGATGGTACCAGCTGGGCTACTAATGGAACGGTGAACAACGCTGAAGTGGCTATTGCAATAGTAGTAATTAGTCTAACTAGTCGCATTGTATTGTCTCATCGTAGAGTATAAATTACTCACTACCTATTTTCCCATGTCTCCATGCTATAGGGGCGGTCAGAGATATTAGTGCCTCTCTGCAGGTTTGGCACATCTGACATTACATATTTTAATGTGCCACCGGCTAGGATTTCCTCATGGCCTATCCAGGTACGGGATAGTGGTTTGCCATTTAGCGTTGCGCTTTGGACATATATATTTTTTGGTGAATTATTTGGGGCCTCGATAGTAAATGTCTTACCATTTTCCAGATTGAGCGTGATCCTATTAAATAGTGGTGATCCAAGGGCATACTGGGGTACGCCTGGTGTCACCGAATACATTCCCATTGCAGAAAATACATACCATGCACTGGTTTGGCCATTGTCTTCGTCTCCGCAGTATAGTTCCGGCCCTGGCTTATACATCCGATCCATTACTTCGCGAAGCCACGCCTGTGCCTTCCAAGGCTGACCTACATGGTTATACATGTATATCATGTGCTGGATGGGCTGATTGCCATGGGCGTACTGACCCATGTCGGCTACTACCATTTCGGCTATTTCATGTATTACTGAGCCATAATAGCTGGATTCAAATGTTGGAAGGGCAGTAAAAACTGCGTCTAGCTTTTCTGACATTGGCTTATCTCCACCGAATAGCCTAGATAGGCCCGCAGAGTCATGGAATACGCACCAAGTCCAGTGCCATGAGCAACCTTCGGTGAAAACTCCGCCCCAAGAGTCAGGTCTGAATGGGGTTTGCCATGATCCATCAGATTTTTTTCCACGCATGAAGCCTATTGAATCATCAAATAAGTGGCGATAATTGAGTGCCCGATCTCTATATTTTTCTTGTACCTCCGCTGGCTTACCAAGCACTTTTGCTAGTTGCCAAAGACAAAAATCGTTATAGGCATATTCCAGCGATCTGGCCGCACTCTCGTTTATGCCCACGTTACTAGGTACATAGCCCAATTTGTCATAGTGTTCTGCGCCAAGTCTGCCGACAGAGCTTACAGGACCGGGATTATGGGCGGCCTTCATTAGGCCCTCCCAACCCTTTTCTATATCCCAGCCTCTGATGCCCTTAATCCAAGCATCCGTCAATATTGAAGCACTATTAGTTCCTATCATACAGTTTCGGTGGCCGGGGCTTTGCCATTCTGGTATCCATCCGCTTTCGCTATAAGCGTTTACAAAGCCCTGCATCATCTGCCCGTTCAGGGTTGGTTGGAGTAACGTCAATAGAGGAAAGGCACTCCTGAAGGTATCCCAAAAGCCGTTGTCGGTATACATTACACCATCGACAACTTTGCCATTGTAGGGGCTGTAATGGACAGTACGCCCCTCAGCATTAATTTCATGGAAAGTCCTGGGGAAAAGAGATGCCCGGTATAGGCAAGTATAAAAAATGGACTGTTGTTCTTTTGTACCACCTTCGACAACTACTCTGCCCAGGGTTTTTTCCCATTCGGCCTTAGCACGGGCTTTGATAGAATCAAAGTTGTTGGAACCTATTTCTGTTGAGAGATTTCTCTCTGCTTGTTCTAGGCTAATAAAACTGGCTCCGATACTAGCGTGGACGATGCCTCCATTTACTTTTACCCATGCGCCGGCTTGGTCGCCTTCGATAGATGTGCTACGTTTGACACCCTCCCTCTCATTCCATGTACCCGCATCCAGCAGTGGTTGGTCGAAGGTGATAACAAAGTATAGCCCAAAGCCCTTTGGCACTCCGCCGTGATGGTGGCGCGAAATACCCGTAATCTTGCTTTTGTCCTTATCAACGCTCACCTGAACTAGTTCTGCATCCCTGCCCTTAGGAAAAGCATCTAGAACTATATGAGAAGGTTGTCCCTCTGGGATTGTAAACCGCATCATCGCCGCCCTAGAAGTGGGGGCAACTTCAGCCAATATTCCTGTCTCCAATAACTTTACTTTGTAGGAATATGCCCTTGCTTCTTCCCTTTCATGGCTAAAAAATGCCGCTCTGTCGTTTTCACGCACTTTGAGTTCATGCCCGACTGGCATTAACGAAATAGAGCCATAGTCGTTGATCCATGGGCTTGGCTGATGTGTGAGCTTGATACCCCGGATTTTAATTGCATCGTAGCGATAAGTCCAGCCATCGCCATTCCTTCCTGTCTGAGGTGTCCAAGCGTGCATCCCGAAGGGGACGGCTGTTGCAGGATATACGTTGCCGTGGCTGAACTCATAACTGGAAGCAGTGCCACCCAGTGGATCAACCATATCTGCAAGTGACTGGGCAGATAGCGTTAGGCAACACATCAAGAGGGCAAAACAGAAGGTCTTTTTCATAGAGGACTCCATTGGTATACAGATATTTTGCCAAAAAAATGCAGAAAAAATATAAATCAAACTAAAATAATAGGAGCCTAAGAGCAAATTTCAACATTGGGATTTTTCCCAACATTGAGTTTTTGCAGTTACTTCACTTATAGGTATTACAGGGAACCCCATGAACATCGAAAATCAACCCAAGCCCGCGCCCTTCCCCTCCAGTTTCTGGTCGGCCAACACCATCGAGCTATTTGAAAGGGCGGCCTATTATGCAATGGCCAGTTTTGTGGTGCTATACCTAGGTCAACTCGGTTTTGGAGACTACTGGCCTAGCTTCATCAATTCCTCTGTGCTGTGGGGATTGGTCTATTTTCTGCCTATCCTATCAGGCACAATTTCCGACCGGATAGGATTTAAGAAGGCACTCCTTATAGCATTTGTCCTTGTCTCCCTTGGATATATCGGGATGGGCTACCCAATATGGATAGGTGGCGCAAGCCTGGCAGATACCATAGAGCCGGAAGTGACTGTAACACTTTCGACAGTCATACCGATATGTTTGGGAGTATTGTTCATCGGCATTGGTGGTAGCTTTGTAAAACCCTGCATTGCAGGGACTGTGCAGAAAACAGCCGGTACCAGGAGGGCACTGGGGTTTGCCATCTTCTACATGGTAATCAACATTGGTAGTCTTGTGGGCCGTTTTGTGAGCTATAAGGTTAGGAACACCGAAGGTTTTGATACGAGTGCTATCTTTCTAGTAAGTATGGTGGCCGCAGTTGCGGCTTTCCTGCTTGTTTGGTTCTTTTACAAAGACCCTGACATCGAAATGGGCAACACTGAACAGAAGCCCCGTAGATCAGTTGGCGAAATTCTTTTGGGCATACCTAAAGTTTTGACGAATCTAAGATTTACTGTATTCATCATCGTCACTAGCGGTTTTTACTTTATATACAACCAAGTCTACAATTTGCTACCGCTCTACACTAAAAAGACAATTGAACTTGAACCGGCAATGGATATAGTCACTGCGGCAAACCCATTTGTAATTGTCACCTGTCAGTTGTTGATTACCAGGGTATTCGGCAAACTACCTCCAGTGAAGAGCATTTTCATAGGCATGTTGATCATTGGTGCTTCAATGCTGGTCAATATTATCCCCCTATATACATCTGGTGGCGTGTCCGAAGCTGTAGAGATTACAAGCAAATTGGCTTTGCCACTTGGAACTATGTTCATTATGCTAACGGTTGCAATAATAGCCTTTGGCGAACTGTTCAAGAGTGCCAAGCTTTATGAATACATTGCCTCCTTTGCCCCCAAAGGGCAAGAGGGCTTGTTTCAGGGCTACTCAAACCTGCCAATGGCCATTGGTAGCATCGTTGGCGGCCCTGTAGGAGCATGGATATTCAATGGTGTTATGTGCAAAGGCTCTACAAAACTTGACAACGGCCTATTGCAACTAGACCCTGGGCAGGCCACGACTGGTTGGGTCATACTTGCTTCATGCGGTTTCGCCAGTGCTATTGGAATGTTTATATACAACTGGTGGATAACCAAACATAGTGCAAACAGTGCATAATTTGGGAATGGGTTCGTTACTTAACTGAAAAGGGTAGCATAGCCTAAAGTCCTGATAACATGGGCATTGACGGAGTAAATGGATGTTAGAAAAATTGCAATCAGACTTAAAAGCCTCTATGAAGGCACACGAATCCCTCAAGACAGCGGTGCTTCGGTCGGCAATTGCGGCATATCGCAACGAGGCAATTGCAAAGGAATTAGGCCCTCAGGGCACTTTGTCGGAAGCCGAAACCGTGACTGTATTAAAGCGACTGGTAAAGTCAAGGGAAGATAGTGTTGAACAGTTTACAAAGGCCGGATACACAGACAGAGCCGATCAGGAGAGAGCAGAGATAGAAATCCTAAAGGTATACCTACCCGACATGTTGGAGGGCGAGGCTCTAGAAAATGCTGTCAAGTCTGCTATTGCCGAGGTTTGCGCCGAGACAAAAAGGGACTTGGGCAAGGTTATGAAGGCAATGCAAGCGACCCATGGCGGCAACTATGACGGCAAAACAGCCAGTCAGATCATTCAAAACATCTTGCCATAAACAGAACATGTAATTGGAAAAAAAATGAAACAGAGCAGAGCATTAATTCATACTTTAAGGGAAGTCCCCAAAGACGCAGACGTAGTGAGCCAGCAATTAATGATGCGAGCAGGCATGATCCTTAAACTTGCGGCAGGCATATACGACTACCTGCCGTTGGCCTATCGGTCTATCCAAAAACTACAACAGATTGTAAGAGAAGAGCTAGAGGCAGATGCTTGCCAGGAATTACTGATGCCTACGGTACAGCCTGCAGAGCTGTGGCAAGAATCAGGTCGCTGGCAGTTCTATGGTAAGGAACTATTGCGCTTCAAAGACAGAAAAGATGGAGATTTTTGCCTTGGGCCAACCCATGAAGAAGTAATTACCGACATAGTTCGCCGCACGGTAAAGAGCTACAAGCAACTGCCCATCAACCTATTTCAGTTTCAGGGCAAATTCAGGGATGAAATCAGACCCAGATTCGGACTGATGAGGGGGCGCGAATTCATTATGAAAGATGGATATTCCTTCCATGTAAACAATGAAGACGCAGACCGAGAATATTGGGCGATGTTTAATGCGTACAAACGAATATTCAACCGCGTTGGTGTCAAGTTTAGGTCTGTTGAAGCCGACAGTGGCGCAATTGGCGGTTCGTTTACACACGAGTTTCATGTATTAGCAGGATCAGGGGAAGACGCTATTCTGTCCTGCGATTCCTGTGACTATACTAGCAATATCGAAAAAACAGAGTGTCCAACACTCAAATGGGGCTACCCCAGCGAGGCAATGCTGGAATTGAAGCGGGCACATTTTTGTACTCCAGGGATTATCGCCATGGAAGACCAAGCAAGAGCTTTCAAAGACGAAAACCACGACGGGCTACCCCTTGATCACGCCAGCAAGTTTTATCTCTACCGTGTCACCAAAGGAGAGGATACATGGGACGTAGGGCTAGTTATCCGAAGTGATCACGAGCCTAACTTGGTGAAGTTTAGAAATTTTCTTATGGCGGACTCAATTGAGTTAGTGCCAATTGAAGAGGCCGAAAATATTTCCGGTACAAAGTCGGGTTTTATTGGCCCTATAGAAATAGACGTACCTATGTATGCCGATAATAGCCTGGATGGTGCATACAACCTGACCTGTGGGGCTAATAAGACTGACTATCATCATTTTGGCTTCAAGCCTGACAGGGACTTAAAACAGTTCAAGGGTTTTTTTGACCTACGAATGGCTATCGAAGGTGATGCCTGCCCCCGTTGCAACAAAGGCCACTTTCAAGCCTTCAGGGGCATAGAGGTTGGTCAAGTTTTTAAGCTGGGCACAAAGTATTCCGAGTCAATGGGTTGCACCTACCTAGATGCCGATGGCAAAGAATCACCAATGGTGATGGGTTGCTATGGACTGGGAGTTACCCGAACAATTTCAGCAATTATTGAACAAAACTATGACGATGACGGCATAATCTGGCCTTGGCCAGTAGCTCCTTACCATGTCCACTTGCTTTGCCTAGACCCTAGCAATAACGAAGTAATGGAAGTGGCCGAAAAACTGGAAAAGGTATTGGAGGCAGGCGGTATCGAGGTGCTTGTAGATGACCGCGAAGGGCTTAGTCCGGGGGTAAAATTCAAAGATGCAGACTTATTGGGCTTTCCGCTAAGGGTAGTAGTAGGTGCAAAGGGGCTTAAGGATGGAATTGTCGAAATAAAGAACCGCAGAACAAAGGAAGTCATTAAAGTAATACCGGATGAACTCCTTGATTCCATTCTCAATTTGCGATCTCGGATAATGCAGGAATTAGAAGATGCAAAAGGAAGGTGATACGCCGTCAGATTCTCTGCAAGCTAATAGCAGGGATTGAAATCATTGATTTTCAAATATATGCAATATTTATTCAAAATTATGCAGTTATCGTAAAATATTTCATACATTTTGCAAAAACTTCAAGTAATTGTCGTTTTTTATCATTGAAAACCAGTCTCATTAGGATTTATTGTATGCTAGTTCGGTCAGGGTGCAACTTGAATAATACTAAGTTGCGTTCAAAGGGCTTTGAACGCGAAACGCCAAAGTTTTTGAAAACACGAGCAAAGCCCGTATTTCCAAAAACTTGCGAGTGCCGCTGTCGCGTCCCCCTCATACCAAGGTGCGATCTGTCGATCGCAACTTGGTATAATAACGTCGGTGTCCGCTGATGACCTTCCAATTATTTCTGTTGGCGTTTTGTGCTTTGGTTATCCTCTGGGTTGCCTATAGAATTATTAGAGTAGTTCTCCGCCTGTTGTTCTACACATTTGTACTGTGTTTGGTGGGCGTTGTTGTTTGGTTTTTATTGACAAACCCTTGGTTGTAGCATTCTTGAAGGAGTAAGTATGGCAGAAATAAAATGCACAAATTGTGGAGCAGACCTATCGGCACCCGGAAGTGTACGCATCGCAGAATACCATTTCGGTCGTCTGGAAGTTGCGCAACAGGAGATAGTTGAAGGCCCAGGATATATCTATCATCGAGAAAAGCCAGACGTATACACCATTATCTGCAACGGTTGCAAAAGACTCGTAAGGACTCTGCCACTTCATAAATAATTTGGGTGGCGATTGAATCCAGATAAGGCATATGTCAGACGAAGGGCTGTAGACACATAGCTTGCATAATTTGAGGACGTGTTATTCGATAATATGTGCGAAAAACAACTACATACTCGTTGGCGAATAGAACTACCACTTGAGTTGGAGGATGCAGTTTCAGACTGGCTCCTAAGCCATGGTGCCTCAGCCGTATACAGGCAGATAGACCCGCCAATGGAATTCTATTCATATTTTCCACCCGGCTTTCCCCCGATCAGCACGGATGGACTAGATATTTTCGAGGGGGTTTCAATAACAGCGGTAGAGTCGTTTGATGATGAGGATTGGTTGGCAAAAAGCAGAGAAGGATTTGGTACTCTCGATGTCGGACAAAGGTTTTATATCCGCCCCCTTTGGAACACAAATGAAACTCCGGTTGGTAGGTTTCCTATAGTGGTAAACCCTGGCCTCGCCTTTGGCACGGGGGGGCATGAAACTACTCGTCTCTGTATGGAACTATTAGAAGATTTGGCGATGGGTTGCCCAAATAATTTGCTTCCTTGGCCGGTTCTGGACATAGGTTCCGGCACTGGCATTTTGGCATTTTGCGCCCATCTTCTCGGAGCAGAAGATATCACAGCCTTAGACATCGACCCTGACTGCGGCCCGGTGATGGAAGAATTTATCCAGCTAAACGCCACAATCGCTAGGCATACTGAGCCATTTTACCCGATTATTAGCACCTTGGACGACCCTTGTTTTGACAGGAAATATAATTTAATACTTGCAAATATCCTGTTGGAGACCATCCAGGAGCTACTGCCTTTACTGCTACAAAGGCTCGCGCCACAAGGATATTTAATTGCCAGTGGCATCCTTGCAGAGAGGCAGGACGAAGCCCTCCTCAGCCTAGCCTGTGCTGGACTAAAACCCATTCGAGTATTAATCGAGGGTGAATGGATAGCAATTTTGGCGAAGGCTGTTCAATAAATCGCGGCAACTGGGGAAAAAAACTATTGTCGCCTTGTCGCAAGCAAATGCCCTATTGCAACTGCGGCGGCATCTGCGGCATCAGAAGGCAATGGTTCTTTTAGGTTTAGGAGGGTCATTACCATCTTGCCAACTTGTTCCTTTACCGCCCAGCCATAACCGCTGACAGCCTTTTTTACCTGCATTGGATTGTAATCTCCTACTGGTAGTCCATGCAGGGCGGCTGTAAGAAGTATCCCTCCCCTAATCTGTCCTAGCTTGAGAGCCGTTGCGGCGTTTTTTTCCAAAAAGGGGCTTTCTACCGCCACAAATTGTGGTTGATGAGTTGATATTGCCTCGGATAGCCGTTTGTGAATTGACAAGATCCTCTGAAAAAACTCTTGCCCTTTTTTGTTTCGGATAACTCCAGCCTCCAGTAGCTCCATCCTTGAACCAAATCGAGACACAACTGCCCATCCGCAGGCCAGCGAGCCTGGGTCAACTCCAAGACATATTGCGGGAACTGCGGACATTAAAACTTTTCATGTTTATTCCAAGTTGCTATCAACAGAATGCATCCTGGATGTGTACCCTATCTATTTGGTGGGTTTGGAATTTAGCAGGGTTGTTAAATATTTTTGACATTCTTGATTTGCGGGATCTAACCTTATCAATCGTCTGGTATAGGAGATTAGCTCAAACCTTGATCTAAAGGTGTCGCCTTTAACTTGAGCAAATTTTTCTGCAACATACCTTTGTTGCGATCCTAGCTCCTGAATATCAAGGCGTTCTTTCATCAAAAACCCATTCCAATCGTTTAAGGATTTGGTGCAAGTCTCTTCTTCTGCCTTTAGAGTCGACAATATCCCATCAATGTCATCAATTGATTTTTTACTGCTGGCTATCGCTCGGTTGTGCTCAGAAATAAAAGACTCAAGGTAGCTCACTTCTTGAATTTGTTCGCTTCGTAACCCTGGTTGTTCTTTTAACCATTTGAGGCGTTCTTCGTGTGTCTGAACTAATGATGTCCATTCATCAATTTTGGACTGGTGTTGTTTTCGCAAGTTATCCAGGGTCTCGGTAGTCAAAGAAAAATTTGCCTGGGCAGTTGATACGGCCTGACTCAGCAGGGTAACGGCTCCTGGCCAGTCGCCATCAAGAACGGCTCCTCTGGCGGCGATGCTTAGTATTGCAACTTTTGCGTGTGCGTCGTTGTAGTTTGATAGGCTAAATATAATATCAGACCTGTTTAATAATACTTCGGCTTCTTGCTGAACCTTTTTGCCATCCCCGGCTTCAAGAGCGTTTTCCCATGAGGAACGAACATTGTTCCAGTGAGAGGGCAAGCCCTGACTGTTTGCAGTTACCCCTAGGGATAATGAAGCTACTACTGTTGCAATTGTATGAAACATGCCCATCCTGACTACCTCCACAGGTATCGCTATACGCAAGTAACACGTCTGCTAGTGCGTAATCTAAGACTTTCCTAGAATGGTGTTCAATTGCCCTTGGACAGCCTTATTGGATGGATCCAAGAATAACAAGCGGTTTAAGAATTTAACTTTGTCTGCTACGCTCTTGAGACTTGCAAGGTTTTCTGTGGTTTCAATGACAGATTCAACGTATTTAACTTTGTCGCCTGCAAATTTGGACTCAATCGTTTCCTTTTCAGATTTGAGGTCTTGTTGCAAATCAGCTATTGCAGGGGCAAATCGAGTTGCTTCGCTTTTAGTGGTTTCACATAGCTGACTTAATTGCTCCAAAATGACCGGTGCCCTTTCAACCATTGCTTCCCATTCTGGGGCACTTTCGGCATACTTGGATTCATTTTCCGTGATCTTTTTTAGCACATCTTTTTCCTGTTTGGATGCCTTTTTGCCTTTGGCTTCAAGCTCTTCTTTTTGCTTTCTGAAACTTTCGAGGAATTCAAGCCCCTGTTGCGCGGTTTCATAAGCCTTATTCCAGTTGCCAACGGCCGGAGCGATAATTACATCAATTTCCGAAGCATTCACATTTGCAACTTCTTCTGCCTTCCGGAAATTATCGATGGCTTTTTCTAGGTCGCCGGCCATAACGTATGCTTGCCCCAAATATACATGGAAAGACCTAATTGCCCCAAACTCTTGTAAACTAGCCATCCCAACAGCCGGATTTACCTCATCCTTAGTAAATTCAGGTATAGTGGGTGGAAGTATAGCTTTGATTTTGGTGATAACTTCCTTGTATTCCATACTTTTTAGCAACTTTTCTATTTCTGGCTGGGCGGCCTGGAGGCGTTCGGTATAGGTCTGCGCGCCAAGACCTACATTGGCCAGAACAATTATTGCGATGGCGTTAAGCAATTTCATAACAACTCCTCAATCAGATGTAATTAGGATAACCCAATCCTCTCCATTATGCCACATTTATGGATGCTCTTTCTAGGAGTTAAGTTTCAAATTGGGGCTACGTTCAATTATTAAGCAAATTAATTGTTCCATTTGATCCACCACAAAAAATTTAATTATGGTGTTGCGATTTTGTTGTTTTGGAGCAGTAAACCCAATTAAAACAAAGAATATGCCCCTTCTTTCGATTTGGGACACATCTTTCCATGTAATATGTCCTGCCCCAAACCTCTTTGCTATCTGGTAGGGCAATAGCGTGCATTTGACGGCTATTCCATGTCCATCCACAATTATTTGTGTTCCTTCGATTTGCACAAGTATTAGTATTGTCAGAACCAAAATGATACCGCCCAACAATATTGCTATGATGGCAGAGACAATGCCCAGCCAAATCATTGTAGTTGGCTCCATGGACTGACTTTGAGCCAACCTTAACTGATACCACATTCTGGGTATGTTTTGAGCGATTAGTGGCACTCCGCGGCCAAGCACTAGCAAGCAACCCACTCCCAGTATCATTGCGATGGCTCTCTGGATGGGGCTGGCCCGGAAAATAAGTGGCGAGGCTACTGACATTTCAAATTTCAGCCTCAGTCATTTCCAATACGATTGCGTCTGCCGCTACTGCGGGATCGGAGGCATGCGTGATTGGCCGCCCGACTACTATCCAGTCTGAGCCACACTTAATTGCTTCCGAAGGAGTGACTACCCGCACCTGATCCTGATGTGCTACACCCTTTGGCCTGATTCCAGGCGTTAGGAGAAAAAAGTTTTTCCCACAATCTGCTCTAAGGGAGGCAGATTCTTGGGCGGAACATACAACTCCATCGCATCCAGCCTCCTTTGCCAATCTAGCAAGGCAATGCACCAATTCTGATGGCTCTCCATTCATGTTTATCTGGCGAAGAGCCATTTTGTCCAGACTTGTGAGCACCGTTACCGCCAATAGGCGAGTCCGGCCACCGGTTTTTTGGTGGTTCCTTACTATTTCTACTGCTCCTTTCATCATGTCAAATCCGCCGAGGGCATGTATGTTTACTAGTAATGGGTCGAGCACAAGGACGGCTTTTAGAGCGCGCTCGACAGTTGTGGGTATGTCGTGTAGTTTTAAGTCCAAAAAGACAGGTGCAAATTTCTGGATTTCCTTGACAATGGCTGGCCCTTCTGAGCAAAACAGCTCGAGACCAACTTTGAATACTCCGACCCTCCCGCTGAGACTCTCAGCCATTTCTACTGCCTCCCTACCAGAGGGCAAGTCAAGAGCCACAACCAAACGTTCCTTAGGTGACAAAGCTTTTTGCATTTCAAACTCCCTAGCCTACCATTTTAGCCACTTTGCCTACACTAACTCATTGCAACTTGGTATAAACTATGTACATGTTACTTTTAGCCGCCGCATTGTTGAACCAACAAGTAATACAGATTCCAGAGCAAGAGCCAGAAACATTGGAGTTATTAGAACACCAGATGCTGATGGCCTATGACTATGGGTTTAATGTCCAGTTGCCAGAACTCCCTCCTGTTAGAGAGCTAGATGCGAAAAAACTCAAATGGCTTCATAGCGCAATGCAATTACAGGTTCCAGTTTCTTTTTTTCAGGCAGATACGCCTGAACATACCGAGTCTTTGGACATAATAGGATTACTCAACAGTAAGAAACCGCCCACAGAAGAGAGCTTTAAGGACTTGAGTTTATCACTGACCGGCTCTCAATTAGCCCTGTGGCGTTTTGGGCAAACAGCCATCCGCAATGGTTTATGGAGCCAAAAAATTAGGCTCTGTTGGGAAAATCGCTTGATGGATGAATCTACTCATCCCATCATCAGAGGCTTAGCCCTGCGTCATGCGCTGTGCTGGGCACTTGCACAAGATGACGAAAACAGGCTTGCGGACTTGAAAAATTCAAGTATTGGCGAAGATATTCCCTCCATGTTTACCCTCTTTCAGAAAGCATTTGCTTCCCTGGGAGGCTCAATTGCTTCTCTCAGGCTTTGGTCATCCTCTTTTAAGGAGGTTGATAGCCTCGAAAACCTTTCGCGCACCCTGTGGCTATGTCCTGACCCCGGCTTTTTTCCTGCCAGTAGAGCACATGATTGGATTATTCCGCTCCTTGATGACTCCCAGCGCGAAAACAGGGAAAGACCACTCTGGCGAGAAGGTGCAGAACAATTGTTGAAGGCGCAAGATATTTCTGCCTTCAATGTCTATATTGCCCCATTCAAAAAGGATTTGGAATTGCTTGGTATAGCCCTCTTCCCGACCCAATTGGAATTAGACCAAGCAGGGAACATAATATCCATCAAGATGGGTGATGCCTGTCCAAGGAAATAGTTTGGTTTGTGGCATCAATCCAAGTACAGGTGATGACCCTTATCAGTATGTTTGAGCAATAGCACGATAAATAGCCCCTGGCGGCGTTTCATAATGTAGAAAAAGAGCTTTCGATGGTTTGGGAAGGTGGGCGATTCGCCCCTTTTCTTTCTCTTGCTCTTTACTTTGAATTCTTCCTTACGTGTCCATGCCGGTGTATATCGGTATTGGAGCTTGGCATCACTTGCCGCGCCTGACCTCGTCAACACGAAGGCTACCTTCCTTCTCAAAGTAATCTCCTATTTCTGACCAGAAGGATTTCCCATTTTCCAATATGCTACGGTACAAACATCTTAATAATAGTATCCCCAAATGGATTTCAAGACCGGAAAATTTCCGTTATGAACCCTAATTCCCGTTAATTATAACTATGTAGTCTAGGCGAAAGCATATAGACTCGCGCAGTCAAGATATTTTTAAAATATTTTTCTTGACTTGCAGTCAAAAGCATAGTTATACTTATTTTATG
>Ga0082212_10000735_pt1 | contig 47883 bp, 47 predicted proteins | sample TergutNt197P3_FD_71548 | JGI IMG/M metagenome (GOLD analysis project Ga0082212, IMG submission 71548) | Neocapritermes taracua P3 segment gut microbial communities from Petit-Saut dam, French Guiana - Nt197 P3 | ecosystem: Host-associated > Arthropoda: Insects > Digestive system > Gut ... | reverse complement strand
TTGAGTATATTGTAAGTAAAATAATTAAGTTATTTAATTTATTTAATATAATTAATATTATTAATCTAATTGAGTATATTGTAAGTAAAATAATTAAGTTATTTAATTTATTTAATATAATTAATATTATTAATCTAATTGAGTATATTGTAAGTAAAATAATTAAGTTATTTAATTTATTTAATATTAAAAAATATATAATTATTCAGCTATTGTAATTTATTATTTTTATATGGAGGATTATTTTTGATAAAAAAATTATTTGTAACTGATTGTGAAGGACCGTTATCATTAAATGATAATGCATATGAACTTTCTAAAGAATTTATTCCAGAGGGTGATGAATTTTTTAGAATACTTAGCTTATATGATGATTATCTTGTAGATATTGTTAAAAAACCGAACTATAATCCTGGAAACACACTTAAATTTATTATTCCTTTTTTTAAAGCTTATGGTTTAAATAATGAAAGTATTGTCAAATTTTCTAAAGATAACACTTTCTTTGTTGATGGGGCTCATGATACTTTAAAATTAGCAAAAAAAGCTATGGATTCTTTTATAATTAGTACTAGCTATGGTCAATATATTGAAGCAGTATGTAAAAATTTAGATTTTCCATTTGAAAATACGTATTATACATCACTTGACTTAATAGATAGCTTTCAGATTTCTGATAGCGAAAAAGAAAAATTATTTGAATTTAAAGAGATTATTTCTAAAATAGCTACTGAAGAAAAAAATAATGATTTTTTTGATGTTGATAAATTGGATGAAATATTATTTAAATTAATACCTAAAATGGAGGTATCTAAGTTAAATGAGGATGTTGTATGTGTTGGAGGAATGGAAAAACAAAAATCTGTTGAGGATATTTTATCGAAACATAAGTTTGAAAAACAAGGTATAATGTATGTTGGAGATAGTCACACAGATATTGAACCTTTAAGATTTGCAAAGGAAAATGGAGGAATTGCCATTTCATTTAATGGTAATGAAGCTGCTGTTAAAGAAGCAGAAATTGCAATAATATCTAATAATACAATAGCTACTTCACTTTTAATTGATCTTCATAGTAAATTTAATAGTAGTTATGTTTTGGAATTTGTTAAAGCATATTCTATAGATTTTAAAAGAGCTTTTGAAAGCTTTAGAATTGGGTTTTCTTTAATTGACAAATTCAATGAAATATTTAAAGATAATGAATTACCAATTATTGAAGTCATAACTGATGATAATATCGAAGAACTCACACAAAAAAGCCTAGAAATGAGAAAAAAAGTCCGTGGAGAAGGCATTGGTTCTTTAGGTTAATGTTTATTTAAAGATTTATAATCTTGGGATGTTTTAATGGTAAATAAAGATTTAATTGACGATACATTTGCTGAAATGTTTTCTGGAAAGTATGTAAGGGCATTAATTACAGCAGAAGATAAGGAAACTTTAATACAAGCAGCATATGATTCTACTTCAACTCCAGGTGCTGTTATTGGAAGGATTGAAGGAGGAGTTGAAGGATTTATTGGAAAAAATCAAACTCCTGATGGTAGAGAAGGAGTAGTTGTCCAATATTGGTTTGGACTTGATGATATGGAGAAATTTGAAATAGAATTATCATATAGGATTCGTCAAGATATTTTAGTTAAACCATTTACCAAAATGTTTAGTTATATGGAAGAATCTTATATTCGAGGAGCTATTGGAACAATGAAACAAGTTGGACATTGTGGAGATGGATATGAGTGGATAGAAAACAAATATGGTCGTGAAATGATTTATGTTCCAATAGCTGTTCCTGATTTTCAAATTGAATCTAAACTTTCTTATGGTGAAGGTATTATGGGTGCTAATTTTTGGTATATGTCTAAAACAAAAGAAGCAGTTCTTGGTGCAGGTAAACTTGCTATTGATGCAATCATGGATGTTGTTGGTGCTATTGCTCCTTTTGGAATTTGCTCAGCTGCTTCTAAGGTTGAAACAAATTATCCTTGGATTGGGCCCACTACTAATCATCCATATTGTCCATCTTTAAAGAAAGATATTGCTGAGGTATCTAAAGTTCCAGATACTGTTAATTTTATTCCTGAAATTGTTATTAATGGGATTAATATGAAAGTTGCTAAACTATCTATGAAAAATGCTATTGAAGCTATTTTAGAAAGTGATTATGCTTCAGATATTGTTAAAATCTCTGCAGGAAATTTTAACGGGGAATTAGGAGAATACAAAATTAATTTATTGGATCTTTTTTAAATAGCATTTTCTTTGAAAAATGTTAATATATTAAATTTAAAATTACAAAAATTGTTAAGTTATTATATTATTAAATGTGTTAAGTTATTATATTATTAAATGTGTTAAGTTATTATATTATTAAATGTGTTAAGTTATTATATTATTAAATGTGTTAAGTTATTATATTATTAAATGTGTTAAGTTATTATATTATTAAATGTGTTAAGTTATTATATTATTAAATGTGTTAAGTTATTATATTATTAAATGTGTTAAGTTATTATAAATTCGTTAACCAACTAAATAATAAACCTTTAGAGAGATATTATGGATTTTTTAGATGATAATATTCAAGTAGATGTTATTGGTTTTGGGGCCTTGAATCTTGATAAAATGTATTATGTAAATGATATTGCTTGTCATGACGAAGAAAGTTATATTAAAGATTTTGATGCAAATCCTGGTGGTTCTGCAGCTAACACTATTATTGGACTTTCTCGTTTAGGAATTTCTACTTCTTATATTGGTAAAATTGCACATGATCAAGAAGGAGAAATACTTGAAATGAATTTAAGTTCTCAAGGAGTTTTTGTTAACAATCTTATTGATTCAGAAAAAGGTAACTCTGGAAAAGTTCTTGGATTTATCGATGAAGATGGGGAACGAGCGTTATATGTTGATGCAGGGGTTAATGATGAAATAAAAATTGATGAGATTAATATAGATAATGTTAATACCTCTAAAATACTTCATCTTTCTTCATTTTTTGGTGATTCTTTCAATACCCAAAAAGAACTTCTTGATTATATACAGGATTCAATAATTTTAAGTTTAGATCCAGGTATGTTCTATGCTAAAAAAGGAATTAATGCTCTTAAAAAGATATTAAATAGAACAAATATTCTCCTTATTAATGAAAATGAGCTTATGATTTTATTTAAAGAATATTATTCTAAAATTGATGGAATCAATACTGATAATTCTAATCCTGATGATATAGCTTTGACATTTAGAGATTTAGCGATTCATATTTTAGATGATGGAATTGCTACTATTGTTGTTAAAAGAGGAGATAAAAGTGTTTATGCTATTAACAATAATGATGAAGAAGTAAAAGTTCCTATTTTTAAAACTGATGTTGTTGATACAACTGGTGCAGGAGATTCTTTTAATGCAGGATTTTTATATTCTTATTTAAAAGGATATTCTCTTGAAAAATCATGCCTAATTGGAAATTGGGTGGCTTCTAAATGTGTAGAAAATATTGGAACTTTAGGTCTTCCAGATAAAAATCAGATGGAAGAATTTGAAAGAAATATTGACTCTCATATTTGAAATATTTAAAATAAACTATGAATATGTTAAAAAATGAGTATTTTTGATATTTTTTAGGATAGAATCAATAAGATAATAATATATATTAAGAAATATTAAAATAATTATAATTAATAAATATATTTTCATTTATGTGGAATAGGTATATTTTCATTTATGTGGAATAGGTATATTTTCGTTTATGTGGAATAGGTATATTTTCTTGGACTAATTATATTATTCTTATTTATTAAGTTATTTTTAATACTTGTGAGGAATATTATGGAAATTAAACTTAAGAAACAGATGAAAAATTTAAAAAAAGAAGTTGTTCTTAAATCTGTTGATTTAGATAATGATATTGATGATTTTAAAGTTGATATTGGGGCTTATGAATCAGAAAATAATTTTATAACTATTTCCCCACTTTGTATTCGGTGCAATATTTGTTTTGATGAATGTCCAGTTGATGCTATTTCATCTTCAACTATTATAAAAAGAGCTAATATTGAAGATAATTGTGTAAAATGTGAAATTTGTGCTAAATCTTGTCCAATTTCTTGCATTTATGTTATGGAATCTAAATCTAAGATGAGTGGGGAAAATGAGGATATTAATTATCAACTAAAAAAAGTGGAGGTTCCACATCGTGTTCTTAGAATGGAAAGCATTTCTATTGATAGATCTAAATGTGAAGATTGCAAAGAATGTATTAAATTTTGTCCTACTAAAGCTATTACTCTTAAAGACAAATCTATAATTGAATCCGCTGAAAATAACATTTATCCTTATCTTGAAGATAAACAATATCCTTATATTGATAAAAATATATGTATTGGTTGTGGATCTTGTGTAAATCTATGTGAAAATGATGTTATAAGTTTAGAAAGGTTTTTAGGACCTATTATTGTAACTAAATCTTTATCTATTAACCAAGATTATTGTGTTCAGTGTTTGTTATGTGAAGAAAATTGTCCTGTGGATGCAATCAAATTAAAAGGGGATAAAGTTGTTTTAAATGATGAAAAGTGCATTAAATGCAATGTTTGTTCTAATAAATGTCCTGTTGGTGCATTGAAGTTAAAGAATTTGGCTGACGATTTGGAGGGTATTAGTTAAGTATTTTTTTAATGTTTTAAATTGTAGTTAAGTATTTTTTAAAACGTTTTTAATTAATTTTCGAAAAATAATGATGTGTTTTGTTAATATTTTTAATCTATTTTTATTATTTATTATTATAAAATAATTATTAAAATTAAATAGTTCTAAAGGGTGTTAATATTAATTTATATTGGAGGTTTTTTATGAAAGCTAAGGAAATGATGGATAAAAATTTCATACATGTAAATCCAGAAGATAAAATTACAGATGTTTCTATAAAAATGGAGGAAAGAAGAAATTTCACTTCTCCGGTTCTTGACTCTGAAATGAAACTTCTTGGATGGGTTACTTCTTTAGATGTGACTCGTGGTTTAAGAGAAGGGATGAATACAGTATCTGAAATAATGCATTCCAAAGATAAAATTTGGTATATTCATGAAAATGATCCTTCAAGGTTAGCCGTTGTTGAAACTTCTAATAGTAAATTAGTAAGTATTCCTGTTTTAAATGATGATGAAGTCGTAACAGGGGTTATTCGCTCTTTTGATATTGTTGACACATTGTCTTCGTTATATGATATAAAAGTTGATAAAATTTATGAAGCTATGCAAGAAGAACTTAAAGGAGTCACTTGGAATGAATTGATGGAAGCTTCAGCTATTATTAGCCGTAAAACTACTGGAAAACGGATTAAACCAGAAGATTATGAAAGAAATATTCGTAATTCTACTGTAGGTGAAGCAATATGGGCTACTGGAGGGCTTGAAAAGTTTTTTGTTGGCCTAATAGCTGTTGGTGAACTTGTAGTAGCTAGAAAAATAGGCAAAGCTAGAAAATAATTTTTTATTTTTTATTTTTTCATATTTAATTTAAATATAATGTTTTGAAATTTCAATAATTATAATAATTTATAATAATTATCTTAATTATAATAATTTATAATAATTATTTTAATATATTAATTTATAATAATTATCTTAATTATAATAATTTATAATAATTATTTTAATTATATTAATTTATATTAATTTTAATTGTTGTTTTAGATTTATAATGATTTACAGCTAAAATTTTAGATTATTATATTATTATTAATTTATTATAATCTATTAAATTAGTATGGGAGTTTAATATGAGTAAGTTTAATGAATATCAAGAAAAAACAGTTCTCATAACTGGAGGAGCTGGATGTGTTGGTAGTAATTTATCAAAAAAGATAGCAAAGTTAGGTGCAAAGAAAGTCATTGTTCTTGATAATATGTCTTCAGCATATGAATGGAATGTAGCAAATTATGAAAACATTGAATTTATTAAAGGAGATATTCTTGATGAAGCCGTCTTAAAAAGAGTATTTAAAGAAAGACCTTCTCATGTTTTTCATTTAGCTGCTCACTTTGCTAATCAAAATAGTGTAGATAATCCTGAAAAAGATTTGATGGTTAATGGTATTGGTATTCTTAAGGTTTTGCAACACTCACAATTAATTGGAATAGATCGTTTTGTTTATTCTTCTTCTGGTTGTGGAGTTTATGGCATTGATTCTAAATTGCCATTTAAAGAGTCAGATATTTCTATTTCTCTACATACTCCCTATCAAGTTACAAAATTACTTGGAGAACTTTACACAAACTATTTTAACAACCTATATAAGATGCCGATTGTTAATGCAAGATTTTTCAATGTTTTTGGACCTGGTGAAGTTCCAGGCAAATACAGAAATGTAATTCCTAACTTTTTTTACTGGTCTATGACAAATCAAGCACTTCCGATTACTGGTGATGGAACCGAAACAAGGGATTGGACTTTTGTAGATGATATTGTCAATGGTCTTTTAGCTATGGGTATTGAGGATGAAGCTGTTGGTGAAGCTATTAATTTAGGTTCTGGTAAAGACACACGTGTTATTGATATGGCTAAGAAAATTAATTCCTTAACTGGTAATAGTGAAGGTATATCTTACAGAGCTAGAAGAGATTGGGATGCTAAAACTAAACTTTTATCTTCTATTGAAAAAGCTACCGATATTTTGGGGTATAAACCTTCTGTTTCTTTTGATGAAGGATTAAAATATACTCATAATTGGTTTGTAGACAATTGGGATAATATAGAAAAAAGTGCTGAATTTGATTATTAATTCATTTTTTTACTTTTTTAACCATAAATGAGGTTTTTTATTATTTATTCATATTTTAATTTATTTAATATAATTTAATAATATTTTTAATTTATTATAAATTATTTCTAGTTATTATAATTATTTATAATTAATTTAATATATTTTAATCATTTTTATTTATTATATTTATTTATAATTAATTTAATATATTTTAATATATTTTATTATAGATTAATTATATTATAATTTATTTAAAATATTTTAATAAAATGTTTTTATTTATATTATAGTTTATTATAATTTAATTCAGATGTTTTAATATATTTTAATATATTTTATTATAGATTAATTATATTATAATTTATTTAAAATATTTTAATAATATATTTTTATTTATTATAGTTTATTATAATTTAATTTAACATGTTTTAATATAATTTTAATAAATTTTAATATAATTTTAGTTATTTTAATAATTTTAGTTATTTCACGTTGATATTATGAAAATTTTAGTGGTTCAAGAATCAGACTGGTTAGAGCGAAATCCCCATCAGCAACATCATCTTATGGATAGATTAGCTGTTAAAGGTCATGAGATTCATGTTATTGATTACCCTATTGATTGGCCAAAAGACAAATCTAAGGGATTAATTTATCCTAAAAAAACTTTTCACAATGTAAATAAAGTTGACACTAGAGCTAATATCCAAGTAATTCGACCGAGTTTTGTAAAACTACCCGTTTTAAACTATGTATCATTAGCTAATTCTCATAAAAAAGCGATTAATAATGAAGTTAAAGAATTTAAACCTGATGTTATTGTTAGTTTGGGTCTAATGAATGCATATATTGCTTCTAAAATAGCTAAAAAAAATAATATTCCATTTGTTTACTATTTAATCGATGTTTTATACACACTCATTCCAGAAAAACCTTTTCAAGAATTGGGAAAACATGTGAATAAAAAAGCCATAGCTAACTCTGATTTAGTTATCAGTATAAATGAACAGCTAAAAAGTTTAGCTATTGAACTTGGAGCAAAAACTGATAAAACCATTGTAATTGATGCTGGAATAGATTTTGATTCTTATAATCCTGATTTAGATGATTCTAATATCAGAAATGAACTATGTATTATGGAAGATGACATAATTCTTTTTTTTATGGGATGGATATATAATTTTGCAGGTATGAAAGAATTAGCTATTGAGCTAGATAAGAAGAGGAATGATTATCCAAATATGAAGATAGTTATTGTAGGGGATGGGGATGCTTATGGAGATATGGAAAAAATAAAACAAGAATATAATCTAGATAATCAGCTAATTTTAACAGGTAAACAACCTTACTCAAAAATTCCTGAATTTTTAAGTTTAGCTGACTTTTGCCTTCTTCCAGCATATATTGATGAGGAAATTATGCAAGATATTGTGCCGATTAAGTTATATGAATATTTAGCCATGAAAAAAGTGGTCATAGCTACAAAACTTCCAGGAATATTTAAGGAATTTGGTGAGGGTCATGGTATTGTATATATTAATGAAGCAAAAGAAGTTTTACCAAGAGCTCAATCAATCTTAAATAATGGAAAGTATAATGAAATAGCTAATTCTGGTCGTGAATTTGTTAAAAGTAATGATTGGAATGTTATAACAAATAATTTTGAAAAAGTTTTAATTGATTTAATTGATAGTTTTAATGATTAATTTCTTATTTTTTTCTTAATTTATTTAGTTTTACTGATTTCTTAAGTTTTTTTATGAATTTATTTTGTTTTACATAATATCTTTATTTGTTTTACCTAATTTTATATAATACTTAATATATATTTATTAATATATAATATAAAAATTTATAATATTAATTTTTAAGGTGATTATATGAAAGGAAAAGTATTCTATGGAAAAGGTATGGCAGATGTTAAAAAGGATTGTCCAGATATTTATGAAGCTATTGTTAATTTAAATGAAGTAGTTTATTCAGGAAAGTCCCTTGATTATAAGACTTTAAAGTTAATAGCTGTAGCTATAACAGCATCTAACTCAGATGATCGAGCTATTGAAAAACAATTTAAAAGTGCAATCAATGAACTTGGAGTTACAAAAGATGAATTAATGGATGTTTTAAGAGTCGTTTTACTTACTTCAGGCATGCCTCCTTTTGTAAAAGCAGTAAAAATATTGTCTGATGTTATTGATTAATTAATCATTTATTATTATTTTTAAATTTTAGTATAATTAAAAACTATTTCTTAGAAGATATGTTTTTTAAAGAGTATCTTCTATTAATCATAAATTTGTTTCTTTTTTTTAATTATTTTTATTATATCCATATTTTCATTATTTTTAACTTACTATTTTTACATAATAATCATTTAAAACTATTTTAAACTCTTTTAATAATTTTCAATAAAAAAAACATAAACTATAATGTTCGTATTTTCATAAATTTTAAATATCAAAATACATATAATATTAATAATTGTCGATTGAATGTTTGTTCAATAAAATATTTATAATATGAAAAAATTAATGGGTGTGTTTAAAATTTTTACAAAAGAAACTAGAAACATAGGGTTAACTATGTTAATAATAGCAATATTGGCTATTTTAGCTATTAGTATGATAACCAGCGTCGCTGCAGCTACTGAAACAATAACTAATACAACAAGTGGTGGTTTAAAAACAGCTGTTAATACAGCAAATCCAAATGATAAAATTATTCTAAGTAATGGAGTTTATTCTGGTGATAATAATAGGGGATTAGCTATTAATAAAAATTTAACTATTATTGGAAAAGAAAAGGATAAAGTTATTATTGATGCTCAAAGTAAAAATAGGGTATTTGTTATAAAAAAAGGTATTAGTGTTACTATTGTGAATATTACTATAATTAATGGTAAAATAGATGATTATGGTGGAGCTATATATAATAGGGGCAATTTAAATCTAAAATATTGCAAATTTGCCAATAATATTGTTGAATCTGGGGGTGGTGCTATTTACAATAGTGGTAATTTAACTGTTAAATATTCTACTTTTAATTCTAATAAAGCAGATAATAATGGTGGTGCTATTGATAATGATGTTGGTAAGTTAATTCTTCATAGTTCTATTTTTACTAAAAATATTGCAATTTTTGGTGGTGGTGGAGCTATTAGCAATGAAGCTAGTTTGTTAATTAAAAATTGTACTTTTAAATCGAATAAAGCAGATTTGGATGGGGGTGCTATTTATAGTATTTCTAAATTAAATATAACTAAATCTATTTTTAAAAATAATAAAGCAGATGGTGATGGAGGAGCTATTTCAAATGATTGGGGTAAACTCAACATTAAACAATCTACTTTTAAAAATAATATAGCAAGTTCTGGTGGTGCTATTTACAACCATGGTAAATTAATTTTAAATAAGTCTAAATTTGTTAGTAATAAAGCAGAGTCTTATGGTGGTGCTATTTGTAACGAAGAAACTACAATAAATATATATAATACTAAATTTAGCAATAATAAGGTAAAATGGGGTGATGGGGGTGCTATTTCTAATTATCACTCTAAATTAAATATATTTAATTCTAAATTCACCAATAATAGTGCAAAAGATGGTGGTGCTATTTCTAATGATGATGAAAATTCACTAAAAATAAATGGTTCTAGGTTTATTAATAATAAAGCAAGTTATTGGGGTGGTGCTATCTCTAATATGGATAAATCTAATTTAACAATTTTTAGTTCTAAGTTTACAAATAATCGTGCAAATGAGCAGGGAGGTGGTGCTATTTCTAATGATGCTAATTTAAATTTATTTAGTTCTATATTTACCAATAATAAAGCACTTTATGGTGGTGCTATTTCTAATGATGGGAATTTAAACTTATTTACTTCTAAGTTTCTCCGTAATAGAGGATTTGAAGGTGGTGCTATTTTTAATTGGGGAAAATTTTATATCTTAAAGTCTAATTTTACCAACAATACCTCAAAAAAGTATGCTGGTGCAATAAATAATTATTATGGCAAAATTGATGTGTTTAATAGTAATTTTGTTAATAATAAAGTTAAAAATAAAAAGTTTGCTGGTGCTATTTATAATTATGAGGGTCGTTTAAAGATTAGCAATTCTCTTTTTGTAAAAAATTATAAAATGAATAATTATAAATCTATATGTAATATAATGGGTTTATTTACTAGGAAAAATGTTATATTTAGATGAAAATTTTATTCGAAATAACAATTTATTATTAAATAAATTCTAATTAAATAATAAAAATTTATAACAAATTGATATTAAATTTGATGTTTCAACAAAAGCTTTTTATATAGCTTTATTTAATATTATTATATCATCTAAATTTTAATATTATTAATTGTTTTAAAAATTATATTTTTTAAAATATAATAGATGATATTTAAGTTAATAGATATTATAATTATTATAATAAATGAAATTAATTATTAATAAAATTTATTAAAAATAATATTTAATTAATTTATTTAATATTTTATTAAATGATTTAATTAATATTAATATGAATATTATTAATAAATACTTAAAACTCTTTTTGGGAAAATTCCCATGGATGTGGCCAGTTTGACTTGGCTGAACAAGAGGTGTGTAAATGTATAAATATATTAGAGATGCGTGGAAAAATCCAGATAAGTCTTATGTTAGAGAGCTTATGTGGCAAAGGGCTCCGATATGGAGACGTGAAAAAGTAATTCAAAGAATTGATAGGCCTACAAGAATTGATCGTGCAAGATCTCTTGGATACAAAGCTAAAAAAGGATATGTTGTAGTTAGGACAAGAATTCGTCGTGGTGGAAGAAGAAAAAGTCGTTTCACAGCAGGTCGCAGACCTAAGAGGATGGGTGTAAATAAGATAACTCCATCTAAATCTATTCAAAGAATCGCTGAAGAACGTGTAGCTAAAAGATATCCTAATATGGAAGTTTTAAACTCCTATTGGGTATGGTCTGATGGTAAATTCAAGTTTTTTGAAATTATTTTAGTAGATCCTCAAAGTCCATCTATTATCAATGATTCCAAAATCAATTGGATCTGTGAAAAACAACATAAAAGTAGAGCTTTAAGAGGTTTAACCAGTGCTGGTAAAAAAGGCAGAGGTCGTAAAACTAGAGGAAAAGGCTCTGAAAAAAGACATTAATAACATTTAACTCTTTTTTATTTTTTTATTTTCTCATTTTTTTATTTTTTCATTTTATTTTTTATCATTTTATTTTTAATAGATATTTATTTTTTATCTAAATATTATTTTTATCTAAAACTAGCTTTAATTACTTTTCTTCAGTGAATCTTTTATTATTCCTAATTATTTTTAAAAGAAAAGATTTTTTTATATTAATAAATTAATATTATATATTTTAAATATAATTAATAATATAAATAATTATAATTATAATCAAATATAATTTAATATAATAAAATAAGTTTAACAATAGGTTAAGTGACACAAATTAGTATAATTAATTATGCAATATAAATCATTATAATTATTTTCATGATATTATGATTCACAATATAAGATATAGGCTTTTTGTTTATGAAGATGAAAATGAGGAAAAGCTAATCGAAGCTCTTAAACTCCTCCTCCCTACAGCTAAAATTGAACGTGAATTAGCTGAAGGTATAATGGAAGATAAAATAATAATTCTATCAGGTATTATTGATAAAAAGAAAGAAACAAAAGAATTTTTAAATAATCTTTTATTGATGGATAAATCTTCATTAGACAAATTAGCAGAAGATCTTCCAAGAAAAATTGATAAAAATGGAAATCTTTTCTTAAGATTTTCAAAAGATTCTGCTTGTGATGAAAAGTGGGAAATTTGTGATAGTGGTGATTCAATTCATCTTAAAATTAAGATCATGGCTTACCCCGCTAAAAAAGAAGTAGCTATAAACTTACTTAACGAGGTTCTAAAGTGAAGTATTATGATTTAAATCTCAAAGGAACTAGCTATGAGGAAGACAAATCTCTTATTTTAGAAGCTTACAGATTAAGTTGGAATTATGTCAATCTTCTTTATCCTCCTGAGATTTATGAAGAAGCTATTAAGTATAAAAATGATTTAATATCTGAAATATATGATATCATAAGTGAAAATCCTTTAAACAATACAAAATCTGATATTGTAAGTGAAAATCCTCTAAACAATACAAAATCCAATGCACTAAATAAAACTCCTAAAAATAAACTAGAAATTGAGTTTGGAATTGAAATTCAAGCTAAAAATCAAAATGAATCCTATAAAATCTCTCGAAAGTATAGAAATAAAACAAAATTTATCTCTGTTTTAGGTGGAGATTTAGGAATAAATCGTGCTGTTTGTGAAAATAGGCTTATCGATGTTCTTTCTAGGCCTTACTTAAATAAAAGAAGCTGTGGAATCAATCAAGTTTTAGCTAAAGAAGCTTATAAAAATGATATAGCTATTGAACTTACGTTTAATGATATTCTTTCTAGTTATCTTAGCTATCGATCTAAAATTATGGCTCATTTTAGTGAAATTATTAAACTACATAAAAAATTTAAGTTTCCGTTAATAATAACTACAGGTTCTTCATCTATTTGGGATATTCATTCTCCTAGAGACATTTCAGCTGTGTTTAAATCATTGGGATTATCAGAAGAAGAGGTTAATACTTGTTTATTCAATTATCCTAATAAAATCGTTGAATTTAACAAAGAAAGAGAGAATATGGTTGTATTAGGTGTTAAAAAAATCGATAAGGGTATGAATAAATCTATAGTTAATGATATAGTTAATGGCAGTGGTAAAAACATGGAGGATAAAAATGAAACTTAAGATTCTACCCCCTACACTTAGGATTAATAATCATTATTTAACTTTAGATATTAAATCTGAAACTAAAATTAATAAAGATGAGTTAGTTTCAGCTATTTGGTATGCTTCTCTTAGAGCATATGGAGAAATTGAAACAAGTTCATTTAATTTGTGGGTAATGCGGTTTTATGATATGAAAAATATTATAAGTGACAATAATATTGAAACTCAAAATAATAATTTTTTAGATTATTATCATTATAAAGCTATTCTTCGCTGTCAGGTTGGATATGAAGATAAAGTTCGTGGAAGTTTAGCATTGTTAGCTAAATATAATCATAAAAAAATATCTATTTCCACTATTGGTATTTCAGGAACAATATCTTCATCAATAGAAAAGTTTATTAATTAGGGTGTATATATTATAATAGGTATAAACAAAAAGAAAAATATCTACCACTAAATCATGGAGGTTTAGTTTAATTTTTTGGATTTTAATTTAACATATTATTATTTATATGATTTTTGTTTATAATTTAAATGAATTATATTTAAAATTAATTGTAATATTTTATATACAATTTTATAAATATATAAATATTATATAATTATTGATAAATTTAATTAAATTATTATATAATATAAAGTTATGAATTAAATTTAACTATTAAATTATTTATATAATATAAAGTTATGAATTAAATTTAACTATTTAATTAAATTATTTATATTAATAATAAAATATAATTTTTATAATAAGTATAAGAATAAATTATTATAATTTAATGACATATTTATATTGTAAAAATACTAACTATATAATATTCCAATAAATTTATAGATATGTATAATAAAATCAATTATTTAATAAATTAATTAAATATTAAAATAAGTAATTATTAAAAAAATCGAGGTATATACTATGCAACCTTTACAAAATGCTGGATATGATAGGGCGATTACTGTCTTCAGCCCAGATGGAAGACTTTTCCAAGTAGAATATGCAAGAGAGGCAGTAAAAAGAGGTACAACTTCTTTAGGTGTAAAATCAAAAGATGGGGTTGTTCTTCTTGTTGATAAAAGAACTACAAGTAAACTTGTAGAAACAAAATCTATTGAAAAGATTTTCCAAATTGATGATCACATTGGTGCAGCTACTTCAGGTCTTGTAGCTGATGCAAGAACTTTAATTGAAAGAGCAAGACTAGAATCTCAAATTAATAAAATCACATATAATGAACCTATTAGAGTTGAGTCATTAGCTAAAAAAATTTGTGATATGAAGCAGTTATACACTCAAAATGGTGGAGTACGTCCATTTGGTTCTGCTCTTATTATTGGGGGAGTAACTAATGGTGGTTGCAGACTTTTTGAAACTGATCCTAGTGGAGCTTTAATTGAATATAAAGCTACTGCTATAGGTTCTGGAAGAACTACTGCTATGGATGTATTTGAAAAAAATTATAGAGAAGATTTAACTCTTGATGAAGCCATTTCATTAGCTCTAGATGCAGTTTATGAAGCAACTGAAGGCAAAACAACTGCTGAAAGCGTTGAAATAGCTGTCATTGATAAAGAAACTAAAAAATACAGAAAAATTTCTGATGATGATGTAGTGATTCATGTTGAAGCACTTCTTGAGCGAAATAAAACTGAAGATGAGTCTGAAGAAGAAATAAAAGATGAAGAATAGATTATTTTTATCTACAATAATAATCTATTATTTAATTTCTTCATATCTTAATTTTTTATTTTCTTTCTAAGATTCACTTATTTTTGATTTTTATCTTTTTTAAAGGTAAATTTTCATTAATAGTGGAGTTTTTAAAGTAATTTTTTAAAGGTAAATTTTCATTAATAGTGGAGTTTTTAAAGTAATTTTTTAAAGGTAAATTTTCATTAATAGTGGAGTTTTTAAAGTAATTTTTTAAAGATAAATTTTCATGAATGAATATAATATTTAAATATATTTATAAAATTAAATAATCAGTTTAAAAATAAGAGGGATAATTATGGTTAATATTGATGAAGCTATCATAGCTAGATTAGAATCTCATGGTGAAAAATTTGAGATTTTAGTAGATGCTGATTTAGCAGCTGATTTTAAAAATCCTGACAAAACTGATGTAAATATTGAAGATATTTTAGCTGTTGAAGATATATTCAAAGATTCAAAAAAAGGAGATAAATCTTCTGATGAAGCTATGATGAAAGTATTTGATTCTACAGATATTTTAGAAGTTGCAACAGAGATTATCAATAAAGGAAATATACAGCTTACTGCTCAGCAAAAACGTGATATGCAGGAAGAAAAAAGAAGAATGGTTGTTAATAAAATAGCTAGAGAGTCTATAAATCCTCAAAATGGACTTCCTCATCCAGTAACAAGAATTGAAAATGCTATGGAAGAAACTAAAGTAAAAATAGATCCTTTTAAATCTGTAGATGAACAAGTTCAGATTGTTTTAAAAGCAATAAAAGTTAATATTCCTATTAGATTTGAACATGTTAAGGTTGCTGTAAGATTACCTGGATCTGTAGCTGGAAATGCTTTTTCAAGTATATCTAAATTTGGTAAAATCTTAAATGAAGAATGGCAACAAGATGGTTCTTGGATAGCTGTTGTTGAAATTTCTGGTGGTCTTCAAGATAGTTTTAATCATAAGATGGGTGAATTATCTGGTGGAGAAGCTGAAACTAAACTTATTAAATAGATAATTAAATAATTAACTGATTAAATAATTAAATAATTAAATTGTTATATTATAAAAGTATTTTATTATTTAGTTTAAAAAATTCTTATTGATTAAATAATAAAATATTTTATTGATTAATTTAGAAAATATCTATATTATAATGATACTAATAGTAATTATTAGATTATTAAAATAGTTTCTATATAGAAATTAAATAATTAAATAATATCTATAAGATTACTAAATAATACATATATGAATATTAAATAATGTATATTAGATTATTAAATCGTAAATATATGGATATTAATAATGCATATTTAGATTATTTAAAAAATATTTTATTAAATAGTTATAAAAATCATATAAATGTCATAAATATATAAATATATAATTATTACCCAATGGGGGTATATAGTAGATGATACATGTTAAAGACAAAGAATTAGTTGTTCCAGGGCAAGTATTAGCCGAAGAGGGTTATTACTCTGGAAGAGGAACATTTAAGGATGGAACTTCTGTTTTTTCATCTTTAATTGGTCTAGTTTCACTTAGGAACAAAAAAATTAGTGTAATTCCTCTTAAAAGTAAATATGTTCCGAAAAAAGGGGATGTAGTAATTGGAGAAATTGATGATATTCGTTTTTCAATGTGGGGAGTAGATATTAACTCACCTTATTCTGGAATATTACCTGCATCTGAAGTTTTTGGAAGAGAAAGAAAAGAATTAAGCAGAGTATTCAATATTGGGGATGCTCTTTTTTTAAGAGTTGTAGATGTTGATGAAGTTAAAAAAGTTAAATTAGGATTAAAAGGTCGAGGAATGGGTAAATTCCGGGGAGGAATTTTGGTTGACATCACTCCGACTAAAGTCCCACGTTTAATTGGTAAAAAAGGGTCCATGATTAATATGATCAAAGATAAGACCAAATGTAAAATTGTTGTTGGTCAAAATGGTCTTGTTTGGGTCAAAGGTGAAAAACCAATGGAACAAATTACTAAAAATATCATAAAACTTATTGAAGCTGAAGCTCATACTTCTGGTCTTACCAACAGAATTAGAGATAAACTTTATCTTTTTGTAGATGGTAAAGTCCCTGAAAAACAAGAAAATGAATTTGAAATTACTGCTGATGATTTAAAATCTGTTGATAATAACAATATAGATAAAAATATTGGTGTGGGTGATAGGGATGGAAATAGTAACCTAAATGATACAGAATTCAAATCTATTAAAAAAAATTTAGATTCTAATGAAAGTACAGATGTATTAGAAAAACCAAGGCTTGAAAACATCAGAGAAGAAGTTGAAGCTGAAATTGATGCTTTAAAAGTTGTTAATGGTGTTGGTCATGACAATGCTGAGAGTCATGATTCTAAAGATATTAATGCAGCTAATTCAGAAACAATTGATAAACCTAAAGTTCATAAAATTAACTATTTAGATGCATTTAATCATTTGAAAAATAAAAGTAATGATGAACAATCAGGTTTAGGTGAAATTAATAAAGGGGAGAATAGTTCTCCTACTTTGAATGTTTCAAATTCTTCTAATAGTATTGAAAAAAAAGATAATAGTATAAAACCTGTTACAAGTTGGAGAAAAAAGAGTTAACTTGTTTTTTCTAATATGTTTATATAATGTAATAATTTTTATATAATGTTATTAGTTGTTATATGTAGTTAATTTTCTATATATTTCATTTGATGCTTTGTAATAATTAATATTACAATAAAATGATATTAATGTATTTGAAATTTGATAATTATAAATAATATATAAATAATTTTAATTAAGAGGTGATTCCTATCACTAATAAAGAAAAAAGGGAAGATGGGCGAGCACATGATGAAATTCGTCCTTTGAAAATTGAAGCGGGAGTATTAGAAAGAGCAGATGGGTCTGCTTATTTGGAAGTCGGTGGAAATAAAGTTTTAGTAGCGGTTTATGGTCCAAGAGAATCGTATATTAGACGTTTGTTAAAGCCTAATACTGGTGTTATAAGATGTAGATACAACATGGCACCATTTTCAGTAGATGATAGAAAAAGACCTGGTCCAGATAGAAGATCAAATGAAATATCGAAAATCACTGCTGAAGCACTTAGACCTTCATTAATGTTAGAAGGTTTTCCAAGGTCTATGGTTGATGTATTTATAGAAGTTATTGAAGCTGAAGGTGGAACTAGGTGTGCAGGTATTACAGCTGCTTCTGTAGCTTTAGCTGATGCAGGAATTCCGATGAAAGATCTTGTAGTTGCTTGTGCTGCAGGTAAAGTTAATAATGAAATTGTACTTGATTTATCTGAAAAAGAAGATAAAGAAGGACAAGCTGATGTCCCAGTAGCTATTATGCCTAGAACAGAAGAAATCACATTACTTCAAAGTGATGGTGATTTAAAAGAAGATGAATTTGAAAAAGCACTTGAATTAGCTATGGAAGGATGTAGACAATTAAATAAGGTTCAAGTTGAAGCTCTAAAAACTAGATATGCTAAAGATGTATAATCTGAAAAGATAAATAACCAATAATATTTAATTGATATGAGGAATTATTATGAATATTATACCAGAAATTACAAGAGAATGTGTTACAGACCTTATTAATAGTAATCAAAGAGGGGATGGAAGAGCTCTCGATGAATACAGGGATGTTTTAATTGAAACTAATGTTATTTCAAAGGCTGAAGGTTCTGCAAGAGTTAAAATAGGTAAAACTCAAGTCATTGTTGGAATTAAACCTTCAATTGGCGAACCTTTCCCAGACACACCTAACGTTGGGGTTTTAATGACTAATGGTGAAATGTTGCCTATGGCAGATCCAACTTTTGAACCAGGTCCTCCTAGTGAAGCTTCCGTTGAACTTGCTCGTGTTGTAGACAGAGGAATTCGTGAAAGTGAAATGGTGGATCTTGAAAAACTTTGTATTGAGCAAGGTAAAAAAGTATGGATGATTTTTATTGATTTGCATATTATTGATAATGATGGAAATCTCTTTGATGCAGCTACCTTAGCTGCTATGAGTGCACTGGCTACTACCAAAATCCCAGTTGCAAAAATGGTAGGAGATGAAGTCGTTATTGATAAAAAAAATACCATGGATTTACCTCTTAGAAAAAAAGAAGCTATGTGTACTTTTGTTAAAATTGGTGATAAAATGGTTTTAGACCCATCATTGGAAGAGGAAGCTATTTTAGACGGTAGACTTTCCATTGGAATAACTGAAGATGGTGGTATCTGTGCTATGCAAAAAGGTGGAGATAAATCATTAACTAAAGATGATATTTTAGGTGCAGTGAAAATCGCTTACTCTAAAGTTCCAGATTTATTAGAAAAAGTTAAAAATGCTTAATAGCTATTGTCTATTTAGTTGTTATTAATTTTTATCTTTATTTTATCTTTATTTTTATTTATTTTTTTTAATTTCTAATAATTTTTTTATTTTTACTAATTATTTTATTAAGTTTTTTGCTTTTTGAAATTTTTATTATATAAAATAATTTTTTATTTCATTTTTTCAAGCTTTTTTCTAAAAAAACGAGTGTGTAAAAAAGTGTGGGCTTTTTTGGAAAAATTTACTTTTTATTCATAACCCTTTATAAATAAATTTAAAAATTCTAGAAAAAAGTTCACAAAAATTTACACTCTCAAAAAAACATTAAGTTTATATACTATTTAAGACCAATTTATAATATCTTATGAATTTTACTATTAGAGGAAATACTTAATAATTATATAGATTTTATTATATTTTTTATGTATTACAGATTATGCATATTCATAATGGTTAATTTTAAAGAATAATTTATTTCAAATTTATAAAAGTGATATTATGGCAAGAACAAAAAAAGTGGGAATTACAGGAAGATTTGGTGCAAGATACGGGCGAAAAGCCAAAAGAGTTGTAAAATCCATTGAAGAAAACATGAAAAAGAAGCATGTTTGCCCTAGATGTGATAGACCTGCTGTTAAAAGAATGGCTGCAGGGATTTGGAAATGTAATAAATGTGGAGTAGTCTTTACTGGAGGAGCTTATGTTCCTGAAACTCCAATGGTTAAAACTGCTAGCAGAAACATAAAAAGAGTTGTTGGAGGAGACTAATTGTATAAATGTTCTGAATGTGGGGCAGAAATTGATTTAAAACTCTATATGGAAAATAAATGCCCAAAATGCAGATATAGGATTCTTTTTAAAAAGGTTCCTGCCACTAAAAGAAATGTTAAAGCTAGATAATTGAAAATATTTATTTTTTATTTTAATTTTTCTTTGTTTCTCTTTTACTTTAGTATTTTTATTTATTAATTATTTTTATCTGCACTTCAATAATTATATTTTGTTTTGTATTTCTAATTACATTATTGTATATTGATTTACTATTACTTTATTATATTATCGGGTATTGATTTATTATCAAATTATTATTATTTTAATTATTATTGGTTTTTATATGTTAATTTCAACTTCAAGGAAACCTTCTTCAAAAACTCGTGCTTTTTCTAAAAATTTGTCACATGCTCTTGATTGTAATTATATTAATCGAGGGAAAATGAGTATGAGGGAGTTACAGCTAAAATCTAGTGAAGAAGGTTCAGACACTATAGCTTTAATTTATGAAATGAAAGGAAATCCCAGTAAAATCACTTTTTTTTCTAATGATGGTGAAGAACTGTTGGCTATTATTGGATCAGTTAACACAACTAAAGAACGTTTAAATATAAAAACTGATGAAATATCTTTTAAATCAGATTTGTCAGAATTTAATATCCTTAAAGATATATTTCCTATAAATAAAGATGCTGTTAATGAAAAAAATAAATATAACAAATCTATTATTAAAGAAAACTTAATTTATGTAGAAAAAATCCAAGAGGATAATAATATTATTGAAGATTATAATAAAAAAATAGCTATTATTCATTTTTATAATAAGTTTGGTAAAGATACTGGACTTAAAATTAATGTTAGAAGGATTGTTAGCTAATTGCCAGTTTAATTAATATTAATTGGAGGTTATAATATTTCAAATAATTCTTTCAATGCTTTAAATTCTGTAAAAAGTGAAATTATTATAGATCTTGAAGATGAAAGATTAGCTAAAATTGTTTATAATTCTATTTTATTAGAATTTGAAACGTCTCCAGATAATAGATCTAAAATTACATTAGATTTAGATAGTTCTAAAATCAATATAAATATTGACTCTAAAGATGCTACTTCGTTTAGAGCATCTATTAATTCAGCTATTAAATTGATTAATTTATCTTTAGAAGTAGCGAATTTGCATAAATAAATGAATTTTTTTAATTTATGATTAATAAATCCTTTTTATTATATAAATTTTTAATTATTCATATAAAAATTTTCAAATTTAAACTAATTATATTATATTCAAATTTTATTTATTAAAAATAGATAATAATAAATACTATAATAATTATAATTTTTAATGATATAAAATTAAATTTTATTAATATAATTATTAGAAAATTAATAAAAAATTATATTATAAAATATTTTTAAAAAATTATAAAAATAAATTTATTAATTAAATAGGTGAAAATATGGAAGTACCTCAAAATATACAACATCAATTAACTCAATTTCAACAATTACAACAACAAGCTCAAGCTGTAGCTGTTCAAAAACAAAATGTCGATATTCAAATTCAAGAAACTGAAAGTGCTCTTGAAGAATTGAAAAAAACTGAATCTAATACAGAAGTTTTCAAAACAGCTGGAAACATACTTATTAAAGTTCCAAGAGACGAAATTAATAGCGAACTTGAAGAGCGTCTTGAAACTCTTAAAATAAGAGAAAAAACCATGGCTAGACAAGAAGAAAGAGTTATGAAAAAACTTCAAGAAATGCAGTCTTCTATTCAAGAAGCTATGCAAAACCAACAAGCTCAATAGATATTTTTTGAGTTAAATATTTTTTTATTTTTTAATTATATAATAAATTAATTATTGAAAAATTATTCTAATTCAATATATTAATTTAATATATTTGATATATTAATTGTATTTATTATTATATATTTGATATATAAATAACATTTTATTGTATAATTAAGGATATTGATTTAAATTTTATTGTTTTATATTTAATTAATAATTGTTAAGAAATAATGTAGCTATTGAATTATCTATACAATTATTTTATCATTAATGGATGTTTTTATTTTGAATAAGCTTAAAAAATTAACTCAAGAAGATTTAGATACTATTTCAGAATATTTTTCAGATATAGCTAACAACATTATTCTATCTAAAATTCCTTCTAAAGAAATATTGGATTTAGACTTACAAATCGATGTTAGTTATGATAACCAACAGCTTGATGTTGATATAGATGTTGATATCTCTCTCGATGAACTTAGTAAGATTGAAGATGAAGATATTGAATTAGCTATTGAAAAAGCTTATTCTAAGTTGAATGAATTTATTGATAAAAATTATAGAGAATTAATATAAAATAACTCTTTTTAACTATTTTTATACTTTTTTCATACTTTTTTTTAAAATAATTACTATTATAATTCAACTTTATTTTATATTTATCAATTTCATTTTATAAAATTTCAAGTAAACTTTAAATACTATGAGATTAATAATATAGTTTGGGTCCATCCTTAGTTTATCGTTTTATGAACTAATTAATTACATATTAGATTTGGGCTTAAATGCCCTTATCTTTTATCTAAACATCTTATTTTGACATTAATTTAAAAAATACTCTTTTATAAAAAAATTTGTTTGGATTATTTTAAATTTTTTTTATTTAAACACATATTGAAAATATTGTAGTTTTATTTACTATAAGATATTTTATTATTAATTTTAATGAGTTATATTAATATTAATTTTTTTATGTTGAATCTAAAATTTTTTATACTATAAATTATAATATTAATTAATAATATCTTAAAATATTAAATTTAATTTATTAATAATATCTTAAAATACTAAATTTAATTAATTAATAATATCTTAAAATACTAAATTTAATTAATTAATAATATCTTAAAATATTAAATTTAATTTATTAATAATATCTTAAAATATTAAATTTGATCTATTAACAAAATAATATTATAATTTATTATAACCCTATTAATGATATTAATAAACTATTGAATATGCATTACTAAAATTATTATCTCAATTTTTCTTATTTTATAGGAGTTTTGTAAAAAATGAAAAGATCTACTCTAATTACAATTATTATTACTCTTATTCTAATTTTTGGAGCTTATTTATGGTTTATGTCACAAATTAGTCTGATTGAGCCTGTTGGTCGCTTAACTATTACAAAAATAGGAAATCCTGACATGTTCCCTAATCATGGAAATGCAGAGGTTATTGGAGAATATGCTGCAAAAACTGGTTCTAAGTGTGTATTAGTTGTTCATTATGGGGGAGATTCAAATTATCGCCGTTTCTATCAAGAAAGCTATTTATCCTCTTCTGGAGGAGTAACGGTTCTTGAGTTGGCTTTTGTTGATCCTTCTACTTATAAAACCTATGTTGATTGGGGGGAAGTTATATATACAATCTTCTTTGGAATTCCTGAAGATAGATATACTTACCGGGCTGATGGAATTTCATTTAGTACTCTTGATAAAGCTTTAGCTTATATTAATAAGGAAGCTCAATATCGAGGGCAAGAAGGACCGATACCTATGTTTTATCATGGGACTGTAAGAACAGGAGATCCTTTTACTAATCCTGGTTGTGGTTTTCCATTATACACTCAAATAACTTGGAAAGAATATGGTAGGTTTGGTGCATATTATTATATTGCAAAGGGTTTAATATGGCCTTATTTATCTAATAGGTATTATCCATATCAAATTAGTCATTTATCTGACTTACAAAATTTGTATAATTATGGAAAATTAGATTATACTTAAATTAATGGATTAAACTTTTTTTTTTTAATTTGAAAAAATTTTTAATTTAACAAAATATTTATATAGTAAATCTTAAAAATATAATAACAAGTTTTAGGTGTTCCTAAATTTCGATGTTAATTTAGGCATTCCTAAATTTTTATATAATATAAATTTTTTTATATAAAATTGTACTAAATAAATTGTTAATTGTACATTGTTTATAAATAAATGTTATAAAATAAATTATTATATTATACATTTATAATAATAAATTTTTTATATAATAAATTTTTTAATCTTATATTTTCTTAAATAATAATTATTTAGATTAAAAGTAGAAATTATGGGGGAGACAGAAATTAACTCTATAAAAACTTTAAATGAACTAAAAAATGGTGAAAAAGGAACTATTGTATCTTTTTCTGATAAAGGAGATGTTGAATTAAAAAGACATCTATTAGGAATGGGATTTGTTAAAGGTTCAGAAATAACTTTAGAAAAAGTTGCTCCTTTAGGAGATCCTATTAAGCTACGACTTAAAGGATATTCTATATGTCTTCGTAAAAACGAAGCTGAAAATATTAAAGTTCAAATATGAATATTAATCTATAAATTACTGAAATAAATTAATCATTTTAATATTTTATTTTCATAATATGATTGAGACATATTATTATCTTTATTATAAATTTTTATTAATTTTTATTAATTAACGCTAAAGTATACTAATTTTTATAATAATTATATAATTTATTTTAATTATAATAATTTATAGTAATTTATATTAATTTTTATAATTAATTTTATAATTTATTTTAATTTATAATAATTTATAGCATTAATATAATTTTTAAATAATTATATAGAATTATATTAATTTTTACAATAATGATAATATAATTTATTTTAATTTATAATAATTTTGTTAATTTGTTAATTTGTTAATTTGTTAATTTATTAATTTATTAATTTATTAATTTATTAATTTTCATTGTTTATTATTATAATATCATTTTATTCTTTTAATGGTGTAATTCAATGGACAATATAAAAATAGGCTTAGCAGGAAATCCTAATGTTGGTAAAACCACTCTTTTTAATCAGCTAACTGGTCTTCATCAACACGTAGGAAATTGGCCTGGAAAAACAGTAGAAAAAGCTGAAGGTCATTTAAACTTTAATAATATTAAGTTAAATATAATAGATCTTCCAGGGAATTATGCTCTCAGTGCTCATTCAATTGAAGAAATTGTTTCAAGAGATTTCATTGTTGATGAAGATTCTGATGTTATTGTTAATGTTATAGATGCAACAAATCTAGAGCGAAACTTATACTTAACCACTCAAATGATGGAACTTGGTACGAATTTAGTTATAGCCATCAATATGAATAAATTTGCTAAGAAAAATGAATATAATATAAATTTGGAAGAATTATCCACTCTTATGGGAGTACCTGTTGTAGAAATCGAAGCTCGCGATAATATTGGAACAGAAAAACTTTTAAAAGCTATTGAAAAAGCAGCTAATAATCCTATAGATAGTAGTAAAAAGTTAGTTTATGGAGCAGAATTAACTGAGCATCTTGGTGAACTTGAAAAACTTATTTGTAAAAATGAAAACTTAGTTAATGTTCCTTCTTCATGGATAGCTATTAAACTTTTAGAAAATGATGAGTTGATAATTGAAAAGGTAAAAAATTCTCAAAACTCAGTACAAATATTTAAAGAAGTTGAAAGTTTAAAAAAACATTTTAGGGATGTTTTTAGAGAAAGTAGTGAAGAAACAATAGCTAATTATAGGTATTCTTTCATTGGAGGTTTAGTTAAAGAAGCTGTTACTAAGCCAGAAGTTGAAAAAACTACTCGGACTGAAAAAATTGACAATATTGTTACAAATAAATTTTTAGGAATTCCTATATTTCTTATTATAATGTGGTTTATGTTTCAAATTACGTTTACTGTAGGAGAACCATTTCAAGATTTGATTTACGGAGGATTTCAGTGGCTTGGAAAATTCATATTACTTATACTTGGTGAAAATTGGCTTTCATCTCTTCTTGTTAATGGAATAATTGGAGGAGTTGGAGGAGTATTAGTATTTTTACCAATAATATTTTTAATGTTTTTAATGATAAGTATTTTAGAAGATTCTGGATATCTTGCAAGAGCAGCTTTTGTAATGGATAAACTCATGCATAAGTTAGTCGGATTACATGGAAAAGCTTTTATTCCAATGATTTTAGGGTTTGGTTGTGGTGTTCCAGGAATAATGGCTACAAGAACCATGGAACATCAAAGAGATAGAATCTTAACCATGATGATTATTCCATTTATGTCTTGTTCTGCAAGATTACCCGTTTATGCACTATTTGTAGCAGTATTTTTCGCTAACAATAAAGGAGAAGTTATTTTTTCGTTATATATTTTAGGAATAGTCGTAGCTATTATAATTGCAGCATTACTTAAACGTACTACTTTTAAAGGTATGACTAGTCCTTTTGTTATGGAATTACCGACATATAAATTACCTTCTATAAAAGGGGTTTTAATTCATACTTGGGAAAAAGGTTTTGAATTTATTAAAAGAGCAGGAACAATAATTCTTATAGCTTCAATTGTCATATGGACTTTAAGTTATTTACCACTTGGAGTTGGGTATGGTGACAGCGAAAGTATAATGGGGCAAATTGGTACAACAATAGCTCCAATATTCGAACCCTTGGGTTTTGGTCAGTGGCAAGCAGCTATATCTTTAGTATTTGGTGTTGTAGCTAAAGAAGTTGTTGTTGGGACTTTTAGCTCATTGTTTGCTTCATCCACTGGTGGAATAGGAATAGAATCGGGAATTCATAGTGTTTTTCCTTCATCACTTAGTGCATATGCCTTTATGGTTTTTGTATTGTTGTATGTTCCATGTATTGCAGCTATTGCTACTGTAAAACAAGAAACTAACTCTTGGAAATGGCCAATTTTTATGATAGCTGTTACTACCATAACTGCTTATATTGTATCTTTTATTATATATCAAGGAGGAACACTTTTAGGTTTTACTTAAGTTCATTTGATGGTGATAATATGCAATGTCGAATGTGTGGTTATAAATTTGATGAGCAGTTAGTTGGAAGGAACTGCCATGGATGTGGTAAAAAAAGTTGTCAAAGAGTGCATTGCCCTAACTGTGATTATGCTAATTCTCCAGATTTCGAAAAAGAATTTAAATTTATCAAATCTTTAAAAGATAATTTAGGTTTTAAAAAATTTTAATTTAGAATATTACTAAAATTTTAAGATAAATTTATAGATAATATAAAATATGTAAATAATTATCATGTGAATTTATAGATAATATAAAATATGTAAATAATTATCATGTGAATTTATAGATAATATAAAATATGTAAATAATATCATGTGAATTTATTGGTTAATATATTAATAAACTTATAACTTAATACAACATATAAATTTATAATTATTATATATAATATAACTAATTTGAAAAAATTTACTAGTCAAATAGGTGTTTAAAATTAACTATCAAATCAAAAATGCATTAGAAAACATATTTCAAGTAATTTTAACAATATTTCTATTTTTTATCATTGTTAATGTACTTCTTTTGATAATGGAATCTGTATTTTCTTTTCAATCATCAACTAACTTAGTTATGGCTCAATTTGATTTATTAATTACAAGTCTATTAATATTCCTTTTAGGGATAAATTATTTTATCTTTATAAATAAAAAATCTAGAAATGAATTAATTAGTTTAAAAAATTTAATCATTGTAATTTTTGCAATAATTCCATTTGAATTCATATTTTTATCTTTATTTGGTTCTAATATGGGATTTTATATTTCAATTTTATTATATGTTTCAAGAGTATTTCATTTAATTAGTTTATTGTTAATTTTCAGAATTATCGAATCAAAATTTATTTCTTTTTCACGTGAAAATGGATTAGATTATGGAATTGTAGCTATTACATTTATATTTATCATTTGTTCTATTTTATTCTATGTTTTTGAAGGAAATGTCAATCCAAATGTTATTCAATTTGAGGATGCTGTTTGGTTCTCTTTAGTTTCAATTACCACAACAGGATTTGGAGATATTTATCCTGTTACTTTAGCAGGAAGGGTCATAACTGGTTTTTTAATGATTAGTGGTGTTTCTTTTGCAACTTTTGCAACAGCTTCTGTTGCAGGATCAATTATTACTAGAATGCGTGAAGAAAAAGTTATAAGAGAAAAAAAGATTGAAGAATTTAATGAAAAATTATTACTCAAATTTAATGAAAATCAAAAAGAACTTTCTCATATAAAGGAAAAGTTAGAAAATTTAGAAAAAAAATAGAATAATTCCTTAAATTCATTATAATATAAAATAATATTCAAAACAACTCCTTAAATTTATTATAATATAAAATAATATTCAAAACAACTCATTAAATTTATTATAATATAAAATAATATTCAAAACAACTCCTTAAATTTATTATAATATAAAATAATATTCAAAATAACTTATTAAATTAATTTAAATATAAATGAATAATTATGATAATTCTTTAAAAAAGTTAATATAATTCAATAAAATAATTAATAAAAAATAAATATGAATTCAATAGAGATTTTAAAATGTTAGAAATAATACCTGTATTAGATTTGATGAATTCAATAGCTGTTTCTGGAAAATCTGGAAATAGAGAGACTTATTCTCCACTTTCTTCAGTATTCTCTCCAAATAGTGATCCTGTGATAATAGCAAATAATTTAAAAATTAATGGTTCAAAACAGATATATATAGCTGATTTAGATTTAATTGAAAAAAATGGTCATAATTTAGATAAAATTAAAATGATAAATACTATTCTTCCAGTTATGTTAGATGGTGGAATAAGAGACATTAATTCATTTGAATTTTTCCTTGATTTTGCTTATAAACTTATTATAGCTACTGAAACTCTAAGTTCTATAGATGAACTCTATAAAATTTTTGATAAATTTCCAAAAGAAAGAATTGTTCTTAGTGTAGATATTAAAAATAATGAAATCTTTTCTAATAATTTTGATATTAGCTTAAATGAATTTAAAAAAGAATTATCAAGTTTAAATCCAAATGAAATTATCCTTCTTGATATTTCTAAAGTAGGGACACAATCTGGGTTTAATAAAAATTTAATCAATAATTTTATTGAATTTAAAGATAAATTAATTCTTGGTGGAGGAATTAATAAAGAAGAGATTTCATATATAAATAAACTTGGAATTAATAAGATTTTATTAGGTTCTGCTCTTCATAATGGAGAAATTAATAGTTTTTTAAAAAGATAATTCTTTTTTATAATAAAAATTAAAGTTTTTTTTTAATTTTTTTAGATATTTATTGTATATAATTTGTAGATTAATTTTAACAATTATTTTTTTAGATATTTATTGTATATAATTTGTAGATTAATTTTAACAATTATTTTTTTAGATATTTATTATATATAATTTATATATTAATTTTAAAAAAATCACATTACTATACTTAAAATTAAAAATGGGCTTATGGCAGCTATTAAAATTAAGAGTATCCCTATATGGGTTACTTTTTCATCATCATCCATAATTCCTCCGATTAATAGTAAAAATCCAAAAAATCCAAGAACTGGGGGAATTATATGTGAGAATATTATTAAGGTTCCTGTTGCCATTTTATCACATTTTCTATATTTTTCAATTAAATTAATTGATAATTATTTTATAAAATTATTTTAAACTATTAAATTTTAATTTTTTATTTTATATTTATTTTTTTATTTTAATTTATTATTTTAATTTATTATAGAATTTTTATTATTTTCATATAATAGTTTATTTATTAATTTCTATAAAGTTTTCTTATCTGTGCTGTTTTTATAATTAATTTTATTTTTATATTTATATCTATATTTTATAAAATGAAATAGATATAATAATTTTAATTTATAGATTTACTTTTATAATTATTTAAATCTTTTCTAAATTTGTCTTTTATTATATTTTTTAGAAAGTTTTATAATAAATAAGAAAAAACATAATATTTATTAGCAATAGTTTTATTTAAAAAATAATATTAATCATTTAAAAAATAATTATTGAAAGATATAATTATTAATTATACTTATTAAATAACATTAATGAAAAGTAATTATATAATTTAAATTTATAAAAGATACTTTAGGAGAATAAAATATGAAAAAAGGGACTGATGTTTTAAAAGAAGGTTTTGCTAAAATGACTAAAGGTGGAGTCATCATGGATGTTGTTAATGCTGTAGAAGCAGGCATAGCTGAAGATGCTGGGGCAGTAGCCGTAATGTCACTCGAAAAAGTACCAGCTGATATTCGGGCTAGTGGAGGAGTAGCTAGAATGGCAGATCCAAACAAGGTTCAAGAAATAGTTGAAGCTGTTTCAATACCTGTTATGGCTAAAGCAAGAATTGGTCATATAGCTGAAGCTCAGATTTTAGAAACTCTAGGTGTAGATATGATTGATGAAAGTGAAGTATTAACACCTGCTGATGAAGAGTATCATATTAATAAGAAAGAATTCACTATTCCATTTGTATGTGGTGCAAGAAATTTAGGAGAAGCTTTACGAAGAATTGATGAAGGTGCAGCAATGATACGTACCAAAGGGGAACCTGGTACAGGAAATATTGTGGAAGCTGTTCGCCATATGAGGATGGTTACATCAGAAATTCGTGAAACTCAAGGAAAAAATGAAGAAGAGTTACGAAATTTTGCAAGATTTATCGAAGCTCCGTTCCCATTAGTTAAAGAAGTTGCTAAAACTGGAAAACTCCCAGTTGTAAATTTTGCAGCTGGTGGTGTAGCTACTCCTGCTGATGCTTCTCTTATGATGCAATTAGGTTCTGATGGAGTATTTGTTGGTTCTGGAATATTTAAATCTGAAAATCCTGAAGAATTTGCAAAAGCTATTGTAGAAGCTACAGCAAACTATGATAAACCTGAAATTTTAGCTGATGTTTCAAGAGGTCTTGGTGCAGCTATGAAAGGAGTTGAAATTTCTGAGATAGCTGAAAATGAGCGTATGCAAGAAAGAGGCTGGTAAATTAGATAGATTTTTATACTTTTATTGTTTTTAGATTTTTTTATTACTTTTTTTTAGATTATTTTTTTATTTTTTTATTACTTTTTTTTAGATTATTTTTTTTAGATTATTTTTTTTATTTTTTTAGATTATTTTTTTTTAGATTATTTTTTTTATTTTTTTATTACTTTTTTTTAGATTATTTTTTTTAGATTATTTTTTTTATTTTTATATTAGTTTATTATATTATATACAAAATTTTTCCGATAAATATATATGGTAGTTTTCATAAATTTATGGATGCATCTTTGTTGATGCAATTTAATATCTAAAATTCAATGTTTATTAAATTTCAGAAATAAAGTTAAATAACAATTCAGTAACAAATAGGATTAAAACACTTGAATATTTTAAGATATTCTTTCGAAAATTAAAAAGTTTGACGAGGATATGGATATTAACATATGTTTTCTTGGTTTTCTCTCATCCATTTAACATATTATTTCCATCATTCTCTGAAAACTGATTTGTTTTTATTTTAGTTATTATATCATTATTATATTATATTTCTATTTTAATAATAATACTTATCCTTTTTCAATTCTTCTAATTAATTTCTTAGCTGTTTGGATATAGTTTTTTTTATTATGTGCATTCGCAATTCTTTCTATAGCTTCTAAATTTCGCACAATATTATCTAACCAAGAAAAAATATCTCCAGAATATGTTTGAATTTGATAGTTTTGAAGTAGTTTTCTTGATATTTCAATAGGATCTTTTTTCTTTAATCTTTCTTTAATAATAAATTCAGAGATTCCTCTTTGTAAACAATCACAAAATGGCTTTTCACTGCATTCACATCTTAAAAAGTCTACTTGAATTTTTAGAAGTGCTTCTTGAAACTTTGTATCTAGTTTATTTATTGTTTCTCCAGATGAGATAATATCTAAAGTAGAATCTGCAAATAATCTACTAGAAAAATTGGTCTTTAATTTACCTACAATCTGTCTGTGTACAATTGGTGAAATATAAGCATTTTCAAAGTATCTGAGTTCAATAGCTATATTTATAATTTTTGAAAATATATCTTCTTTGCTTTGTTTTTTATTATTGTTTGAATTATTTTTTGTTTTAATAGTACTATTGCTTGAATTGTCTTTAGTTTTAATAATATTATTGTTTGAATTATTTTTTGTTTTAATAGTACTATTACTTGAATTGTTTTTAGTTTTAATAGATTTATCAATATTAACTTTATTTTTAATATTTTCCTGTTTGTTAATAGGTCGAAATATGGATTTTTTTATAAATTCAGCATCATCAATAGCTAAAAAAGACATTGAAACAGCTTTGCCATATTTTGTAGGTTTTACATTGTTTTTATGATTTTTATCAATTGTAATAAGTTTTTTATCATAAATTTCATCTATAACTTTATCAATATCTATAGGAATCTTGATTTTTTTATAAAAATCTTCTATTTCATGGATATTTTTCAGAGATTTTGAAGAAATATCTGCTAATAATTGTTCTAAAATGTCAGCTTCATTGTACTCCACATTAATGTTATCAACATCACTTTCTAATAATGAAATAGCAACTGCTTCTTCACTTTCATTATCAAATTTATTAGCTATTTCAGGAAGAAGATAAACAACTCCTCTATCATGATAGCTAGGTCTACCAGCTCTTCCAAGCATTTGAGAAAATTCATTTGCAGTAATCCATTTATTTCCCATGATTAATGTTTCAAATATTACTTGAGAAGCTGGAAAATCAACACCTGCAGCTAAAGCTGAGGTAGTAATAACTGTTGAAATTTTACCATTTGCAAAATTTTTTTCAATTTTTTCCTTTTTAAAATAAGAAAGCCCTGCATGATATGCTTCAGCTTTAATTCTTTTTTTACTTAAATAATCAGCTATTTGATGAGTCTTTCTTCTAGAATTTGTAAATACAATAGTTTGCCCATAGTAACCTTTAGAAGATTTAATATGATATTCTTTTAAAATTAATTTTCTAATTAAGTTTTTCTTTTCAATTTCATTCTTTAAATAAATAATATGGCGTTCAAGTGGAACTGGACGTCCACTATATTCCACTAATTTCATATTAAATTCACTTGCTAATTCTTTAGGGTTTTTAACCGTAGCTGATAAAGCAATTAGTTGGGTGTTGGAAAATATATTTCTTATTCTTTTTATCATTCCATTTAATCTAGTTCCTCTATCTTCATCATCTAATGTATGTATTTCATCAATTAGAACACAACCAAGCGTGTTTAAATCATCTGAATGTCCTGATCGAAGTAAAAAGTCAATTCCTTCATAAGTTCCAACAATTATATCAGCATCTTTAATATTTGAATTCCTAAACTTCAATTCTTCTTTTGCTTTCACACGATTCATTCCAACTTTAATAGAAACTTTAAGACCTAATGGTTCATATCTCTTTTTAAAATCTCGATATTTTTGGTTAGCTAATGCAACTAGAGGTGTTAAGAAAATAAACTTTTCACATCCCATAGCTTTTGGAATACCTGCTAACTCACCTACTAATGTTTTTCCACTTGCTGTAGCAGATACAACAAGTAGATTTTCACATCTTAGTAAACCTTGTTTTATAGCTAAGTATTGAACTGGAAGAAGATTTTTGTTATTTTCCATATTTAGAACTTTTTTAAATTCTTTTGGAATTTTCAATCGATTAATAGCTATTTGTGGAATTTTTGTCTTTTGCACATTGATTTTATCAAATAATGTTAAGTTTGAGTTGGAAATTGGATCGAATTTAGAATCCAAGATTTTCAAAACTTCAGTTAAATCTCCAGTTTTATCCAATATTCTTTTAAAATTTTTATAAGATTTTTTATCATAACCTTGAAGTTTAAGCTCTCTTTTTATAGTGTCCTCTGCACATAATTTACAAATTGTTTGACTTTGATAATCATAACTAAAATTAGAATTAATTATAGTTATATTACCTTCATAACTACAGTGATTACATATTTTAGTAAAACGGACTTTAATATTATTAATTTTGAGAAATTCTTCCATTTTAGAGTTTCTAGAAACAAGAAATACTGCTTGACTTTTAAACAGCTTCATAGCTTCACCAGGAGGAAGTAATTTTTCTTCCATCTCAGGATATTTAGCAATGAACTTATTAATACTCATACCTTTATTAGTTTCACTAAATTTAAGAGTTCCTATAAATTCAGGAGTTCTTTTTGAATTTATAGCTCCTTTCGGCTTTCCAATAGGATAAATCTTCCATGATTTTTTTTCCTTTTTAAGTATAATCATTGTTATTAACTTGTTTTTTGTAGCTAATATATTTATTCAATATCAATTTTTAAAGCGTTATTAATTAAAAAAACAAGTAAAAAGAAATTTTTAAAAAATAATAATTTATTTAATAATTTTCAAAATATTTTTAATTAATAAAAAATTATTTAAAATAAAATATAAATATTGGTATTAAAATATTTTATTAAAGGATAGTTGTTTTAAATGAATTATAAATATTGGTATTAAAATATTTTATTAAAGGATAGTTGTTTTAAATGAAGTATAAATATTGGTATTAAAATATTTTATTAAAGAAAAAATTATTAAAAATATAAATATTAACAGATACAATATTTATATGTAAAATTATAAATCATATGAATTAATGGTATATTAGTAAATTACACATTTCAAATTAATTTAATTATATTTTGGTGGTATGATGGATTCAATTAAAATAGGAAAACTTCTAGTTATTTTAACAGTCGCAATCATTGCTTTTACTACAAGCACGGTTATTGCATCTTTAACTGATGGTGATGAAATATTAAATATGTTAAATATTAATGTTAGTAATGAATCTACTCAATTAATAGCTGTTGGTGGAGGTAATTTCACCCCAGTTTATATAAATCAGGCAGTTATTCCAGTTGCAAACAACACTACCAATGAAACAAATGGAACTAATATTACTAATAATACTACCAATATAAAAAATGTGTCTTATAGTAATAATGTTAAAAGTATTACTAAAGGTAACTAATAATAATCATATTATATAATAATTTTTATGTTTTTTAAATAATTATATTCATATAATACTTTTTTAGATGATAATATGGCTGAAAAGAATGAAATAGGGCTAAAAATTAAAAATTTAAGAAAATCTCGAAAAATAACTAAAAAAAACCTTTCAAAAGAAACTAATCTTAGTTTAGACCTTTTAAAAAGCATCGAAGATGGGGCGGCAGTACCATCACTAACTCCACTTACTAAAATAGCCAGAGCTCTTGGAGTTCGTCTTGGAACTTTTTTAGATGATGCTCCTCAAAATGGACCAGTTGTTGTTGAAAGTGGAAAAAGCAATCAAGTTGTTTATTTTTCTGGTGAAGAGAATCAAACAGATATTAGTAGTTTAGATTTTTATTCTTTAGGTGCCGGTAAAAATGATAGGCATATGGAACCATTTATAATCGATGTTCATACAAATAAAGGCGAATTTAATCTTTCTTCTCATGAAGGTGAAGAGTTCATATATGTTATTGAAGGGGAGATTGAAGTTAAATATGGTCAGGATTCTTATGTTATAGGTAAAGGAGATAGTATTTATTATGATTCTATAATTCCTCACCATTTACATTCTCATAATGGAGAAATATCTAAGATTTTAGCTGTTGTATATACTCCAATATAAGTTTTTTAAGGGATTATTCTTCTTTTGTACTAATGGGTGGTTAGGAAAAGATAACCTATTCGGAAGTACAAAAAATAAATACTCCAGTATACTTACTTTTAGAACCTATATAAATAGGTCATAAAGGATGCATGAAACGCCTAAAATTATATAAACGCTCCCAATGTAGAGATAAAACATGCAATCACCTCCTTTTCAGAGGAAGTATAAAATTTCGTGTAATTAATCTTTAACTTCCTAAATTCGACTTCTAGGTTTCATCTTTTATTTATATTTAAGATTAAACATTAGTAAGAATCAAGAGAGGAAATCCCAATATAATAATATAATTATTATAATATAAAAATGTTATGATTTTAATAAAAATTAGTAATAAATTAGTAATATATTAAATATTTTTTATATGTTTAGTAAAACTATAATATTAAATATTTTTTGAAAAAAAAGTATATTTTGGTGTGTTGTTATGATTTATAGAAATAAATACTATAAATCACAGAAAATAATTTTCACACCATATTTAATTACTGATAATAAAGGATTCAGTAATTAAAAAAGATTATTATTACACGAAATCTATTTATAAGTATGTGTTTTTATAATATATAAACTTTTTTACATTAGCAGGAAAATAAAACAATAAATTAATTAAATATAAATGATTAAATTTGAATTATGAAATAATATAAAATAACTAAAATAATTATAATTTTTAATTTATGAAATAATATAAAATAACTAAAATAATTATAATTTTTAATTTATGAAATAATATAAAATAACTAAAATAATTATAATAATTAATTTATGAAATAATATAAAATAACTAAAATAATTATAATAATTAATAAGATTTTTTAATAATAACTAGTGAAAATATGTTTAAAGATTATGCAACTCCAAGGTTTGGAAATATAGATGGATTGAAGCATGTTAACAATACAGTAGTAGCTGATTGGTTTGAAATGGGGCGAAATGGTATATTTAGATATTTTACTCCTGATTTGGATCTTAGCTATGAAAAATGGAAATTAATAATGGTTAGGACTGAATTTGACTTTGTTTCTCAAATGTACTATGGAACAGATGTTGAAATAAGAACTTATATTCTTAAAATTGGAAATTCATCATTTACAACAGGGCATGAAGCATGGCAAGATGGAGAACTAAAAGCCAAAGGTAAATCTGTTATAGTACATTATGATTTTATTGAAAAAAAATCTAAACCAATTCCCGAGGATATAAGAAAAAATTTAATTAAACATTTAAGAGATGAAGAAGATATTGGAAAGCCATAGAAAGCTTAATTAACTTAATATAATTTAATAGTTTATATAAATTAATTTAATTTTATTTAAAATTTATTAATATATAATTTAATATAATTTAAAAGAATATAAAAGAATATACTGTATCTTATAAGAATATAATATAATTCAAAAAATTTAATTTAACAATGATGTGATTTAATGGTTTTTTCTGAAGAAACTATCGGAAATTTTTTTGAAAAACAAGTAGAATCTCAAGGAGATCGTGAATTTCTAGTCTATCCTGATAGGAATTTAAGACTTACTTACAAGGAATTCAATGAAAGAGTAAATAAATTAGCTAAGGGACTTCTTTCTATTGGAATTAATAAAGGAGACCATGTTGGTATTTGGGCAAAAAATGTTCCTGACTGGCTGACATTTTTATTTGCAACAGCTAAAATTGGGGCAGTGCTTGTAACTGTCAATACTGCATATAAAGCTCATGAATTAGATTATATTTTAAAACAGTCTGATATGAAAGCATTAGCTATCATTGACGGATTTCAAGATATTAACTATATTCAGATTGTCAATGATATTATTCCAGAGCTAAAAGAACAGCCAAGAGGAAGATTAAATTCTGAAGAATATCCTCACCTTAAAAGTGTTATTTATGTAGGTCAAGAAAAGCATAGAGGAATGTATAATACAAATGAGCTAATGTTACTTGGTGAACATCAAAATGATGAGGAACTTAATAGAATTAAATCCAGTCTTAATAATGAAGATGTTATAAATATGCAGTATACTTCTGGAACAACTGGTTTTCCAAAAGGGGTTATGTTAACCCATAGAAATATTTTAAACAATGGTTTTGGTATTGGTAAAAGAATGAATTTCACAGAAGAGGATCGTCTTTGTATTCCTGTTCCACTTTTCCATTGTTTTGGTATTGTTCTTGGTGTTTTAGCTATTTTATCTCAAGGTGGAACTATTGTAATGGTAGAGGTTTTCAATCCACTTTTAGTTTTATCAGCTATTCAAAAAGAAAAATGTACAGCTGTCCATGGTGTTCCTACTATGTTTATAGCTGAATTAAACCATCCTATGTTTGATATGTTTGATATGTCCAGCCTGCGTACTGGTATTATGGCAGGTTCAACTTGTCCAATTGAAACTATGAAAGAAGTTATGGATAAGATGAATATGAAAGAAATCACTAGTGTTTATGGATTAACAGAATCTTCACCAGGTATGACTCAATCAAGTGCTGATGACAGTGCTGAGATAAAAGCTAATACTGTTGGTGTGGCTTTTGATAATGTTGAAGTTAAAATTATTGATCCTCAAACTGGAAAGGAGCTTGGCCCAGGTGAAACCGGGGAAATCTGCTGTAGAGGATATAATGTAATGAAAGGTTATTATAAAATGCCTGATAAAACAAAAGAAGTAATTGATAAAGATGGTTGGTTACATAGTGGAGATTTAGCCACTGTTGATGAAAATGGATATTATTCTATTGTTGGTCGTGAAAAAGACATGATCATTCGTGGAGGAGAAAATATTTATCCTCGTGAAATTGAAGAATTCCTTTTCACAATCCATGGTGTAAAAGATGTTCAAGTAGCAGGGATTCCTGATGAAAAATATGGGGAACTTGTTGGAGCTTTCATTATAAAAGAAGAAAATGCTGATTTAAAAGAAGAAGACATTCGTGATTTCGCTCTTGAGCGTATAGCTAGGTATAAAGTTCCTAAACATGTTTTTTTCATTGATGAATTTCCATTAACAGCTAGTGGAAAGGTACAAAAGTTTAAACTCAGTGAATTAGGCACTGAACTTGCCAATAAAAAAGAAGAAGATTAGAATAAAAATTTTTATTTAATTTATTATAACTATTTATAAATAATCACAATATTTAAATATAATACTCAATTAACATTATATGTGAAAAAAATCCTTATAGGTTTGATAATAAATTATTATTTGCTTACATTTCTTCTGTGATAATTATATGGTTTTTTATCAAATTTCATTTGTTTTATTGGGATTTATCATATTATTTTTTAATAGTTTCTTTTTTTATTTTGTTTTTAATTCAATTATACAAAGATTCTATTATTCCTAAAGTTCCAAAACTAATTTTCTTACTTTTAATGATATTATTTACATTATTTTACAATTTTTCACCAGAAAATCGGATTAATCCTTTTTTAACAGGAATTTGGCTTATATTTTTTTATGTTTTGATAGAAAAGCATTACAATAAAAATATAGATAATTCTAAAAATATAATAATAGATAATTCTAATATATTTAAAAATTGGAAAAGGAATGGAAAAATAATTATTACAATTATGGGAGGAGCTTTTTTATCAGCTATAATAGCTTATGTGTTGTTTTTACTTTTTTCTTTATTATAATCATTTTATATTTAAATTAAATTTGATTTAGAATTATATTTTTTTATATTTAAATTAAATTTGATTTGAAATTATATTTTTTTTATATTTAAATTAAGTTTGATTTGAAAATATAATCTTTATTATAATTTATATTATAAAATTTTTGAAAAAGCTTTAGAATTTTAATGTTAAATACAAAGCTATTTATAATAATAAAACAATATACTATATATTCAACAATGTATTTAGCTTATCAACAATACATTTTATATAAAATGTAATTATCGATATTTAAAAATTTAATAAAAATTAAATTATATAAAATTAGGGTGATTTTATGGATGAAAATAAACTTACGTTAATTATAGCAGGCATAATTGTAATTGCTGTAGTTATAGGAGTTGGTGTCATTTTAGCTATAAGTAACGATGATACTACTGATTTAAACGAAACTAATGGTACTGATTTAGATGTTAACGACACAAACGATACATCTAATATAACAGCTGATGAAAATTCAACTACAAAAAAGGCTACTAATTCAGGTGAAAAAGCCCCGCCTCGAGAACCAAAACCACCATCTGGTGGATCAAATTCTGGTAATAATTCTAGCAGTGGTTCTAATAATAGTTCTGGTAATGGTTCTAGTAATAGTTCTAGTGGTGGTTCTAGTAATAGTTCTAGTGGTGGTTCTAGTAATACTGGAAATAGCAGCAGCCAATGATTTTTATTTAGTATAATTTTTTTTATTTTTTTATTTTTATTTTTTTCTGATTTTATTTAATTTTTGTATTTTTTTTAAGGTTTTTTTATTTTAATTTGAGGTCTCGGTCAAAAATAGTTTTTTTCAAAAAAAAGTTTCTTTTTTTGCTAAACAAAGGATTTTTCTAAGGTTTTTACAAACTGATATAGAATTTTGGCTGACCCTCAATTTTAATATTTTTTAATAGATTATTCAAGTTTACTTAACTTTTTTAAATTTTACTTTAAAAAAATAGAAACATTTATATATGATTTTAATAAAATTATTTATTATCAAATAAACTTTACTGATATTCAAATTAAATTTAAAAATTTAAAAAAGTATCTTAAATTATACAAATAAATTATATTTTTTAAAAAAATTATTAATTTAATTATAATCTTTTTATAAAACTTAATTTGGAGGAATTTTATGCATATTATGGAAGGATTTTTACCAGGGTTTTGGCCTATAGTATGGTATGTTTTGTCAATACCTGTTGTTATTTATGGAATAATTAGAATTAAAAAGTTTGCAGAGGAAGTTCCAGATTCAGTACCCCTAATAGCTGTTAGTGGAGCTTTTTTGTTTATACTCTCTTCTTTAAAGGTACCATCAGTTACAGGAAGTTGTTCACATCCTACAGGTAATGGGTTGGGTGCTGCTATATTTGGTCCTGCTGTAGTTTCTGTTCTTGCTACAATTACTTTAATATTTCAGGCATTTTTACTTGCACATGGAGGAATTACTACTCTTGGAGCCAATATATTTTCAATGGGAATAATTGGTCCTTTTGCAGCTTGGGGAATTTATAAACTTTTAAATAATGCAAATGTATCTTCTTCAATATCTATATTCTTTGCAGCTGTATTTGGAAACCTTTTTACATATATTACTACATCATTCCAACTAGCTTTGGCGTTTCCACTACCAACATTTGAAACAGCTCTTGTAACCTTTTTAGGAATTTTTGCTTTAACTCAAATTCCATTAGCTATTGCTGAAGGATTCTTGACTATTGTTATTTGGAATCAGTTAATGAAATATAAACCAAAATTACTTGAAAAACTCAATGTTTTAAAAGTAAAACTTTCTTCTAATACTAAAGTTGCAGGAGATAGCTAATTAAATTATTAATTGATGAATTGGTGATATTATGAATAGTACATATAGAGATATAATCTTACTTGTTCTTGTAGTTGTTATAGCTGTAGCTCCAATGGTAATGTATTCTGGTCTTGGTGATGAAGAAGGTTACTTTACTGGTACTGATGATGTTGCTTCTGAAATTGTTGAAGATGCAGGTTATGAACCTAATCCAATTACACTTTGGGAGCCTCCAAGTGGTGAAATTGAAAGTCTTCTTTTTGCAGTTCAAGCAGCTATTGGTGGGATAGTTTTAGGTTATTTCATTGGTAAATGGCAAGGTGAAGCAAAACGTGATGAAGATTAAGTAAAATATGGAGAATATTAAAAATATTTTTGAAAGATTTTCTGATTTTCTTTCAAATAATTTATTTATAATCTAATTGTTGATTAAAATGGAAATTGATTATATTGCTCATACAAATGAATTAAAAGATATCAATAGTTCTATAAAGTTTATTATAGCTATTGGAATAATGATTTTAGTTTTCATAGTCAGTATGCCATATTTTTCCTTTTTAATCGCTTTTTTATTATCTCTTGTTCTGATTTTTCTAGCTAAGATTCCAATTAAATTTTATCTTAAATTTATTTCGATTCCTTTTACTTTTACTTTGATTACTTGTATTATTATGGCCTTTTTCTTTGGAACAGGTACAATTATTTTTGAAACTGGCATCTTAGGCATTGTAGTCAGGGAAGATGCATTAACTCTTGCTATCCTTACATTTTCAAGAACACTTGCTTGTTTTTCTGCACTTGGGTTTTTAGCTTTAACCACTCCAATAGCTGAAATATTAAATGATTTAGACAAGATTAAAGTTCCTAAGATATTTATTCAAATAGCTCTTTTGATGTATACTGTAATTTTTGTCTTTTTAGAACAAGTGAAAATAATGACAAATGCTCAACAAACAAGAATGGGATATAATGGTTTAAAAAATTCTTATAGGTCACTTGGACTTTTAATTGCGAATCTGTTTTTAAGATCTCTTGATAAAAGTGAACAACTGCAATTTGCCCTAGATTCAAGAGCTTATACTGGGGAGTTACCTAAATATATTCCTTAATTTTTTTAGTATTTTTTTAATTTAATATAATTTTTTAAATTAATTTTTTTAATATTTTTTTAATTTAATATAATTTTTTAAATTAATTTTTTTTATAATTTTTATTTTTATAATAAAATATAATTCTATATAAAATATAAGTAATACTCTATTTATAAATAAATTCAAAAAATGTAATACTATAAAAATAATATAAATAATTAATTATTTAATTTGTATAAAAAAAATTTTTTAAAAATATTATCTATAGTGAATTTAGATAAATGAATTCAAGAAGTGGAATAAATGGAAATTAAAAATTATTGGGTATTTTTAGGGCTTTTATCTGGATTATTGTTTGGAATAGCAACTCCATTTAGTAAAATTCTTCTATTTAATTTGAATTCTTTTCAATTATCAGGATTACTTTATTTAGGTTCTGGAATTGTCATTATTCCTAAAATTATTAAAAAAATCATTAATAAATATAATAAGACTAATTTAGAAAATATAAATAATTCAGATAACATTAAGAAAGTAGATAAGAATATTAGTTTTCAAAAAAATAATATATTCAAAAGTTTTAACAAAAATATCTTAAAAATTGCACTTATTGTTCTTTTTGGAGGTATATTAGGTCCTTTATTTTTAATGATTGGACTTTCCCAAACATCTGCAAGTTCAACAGCTATTTGGTTAAATATGGAACTTGTAGCTACAGCTATTTTAGGAATAATTTTGTTTAAAGATCATTTAGATAAATATTCCTTTTTTGGACTCTTGTTTACTTTTATAGCAGGTATGGTTGTTTCATGGGGAGTTGGTTTTGGAAACTTCTATTCAGTTATTTTTATAGTTTTAGCTTGTTTTTCTTGGGGTGTAGATAATCAACTAACTTCTATTGTAGATGGATATTCTCCAGAAATGATTACATTTATTAAAGGAATCTTTGGAGGAGGAGTAAATTTTACCATTGGAATATTAATAGCAGGTCAATTTATTCCATTAAATCTTTTTTTATATGGTATCATTCTTGGAATAATTTCATATGGATTAAGTATTGTTTTATTTGTTAGTTCAGCTCAGAATCTTGGAGCTACTAGAAGTCAGATATTGTTTTCTACAGCTCCCTTTTGGGGGATTTCATTTTCTATATTATTGATAGGTGAACCATTAACATTGAATTTAATTGTAGCTACTTTATTTTTAATAGCTGGGATAATTATTACAAATAATTTAGTTCATAAACATAAACACCACCATGCTTCCATAGAACATATTCATCTTCATTCTCATGATGATAATCATCACCAACATTATCATAGTTCTATTGATGAAATTGAACTAAATAAAGATAAAAGTAAAAAACATATTCATAATCATATTCATGAAGAAAAAGAACATAATCATAAGCATTTTCCTGATTTACATCATAAACATAATCATTGAATTTATATAAATTAATTTTTTAAAATATAAAATTATATAATATTAATAAGATATATTAATAATAAGTTATTATAAGGTGGATTAATGAATATTATAGAAGCTAAAAATATCACTTACTTATATCCAGATGGTACTAAAGCTCTGGATAATATAAATTTTTCTGTTGAAAAAGGAAGTATTGTCTCACTTCTTGGAAAAAATGGTGCTGGAAAGTCAACTTTGTTTCTTCATTTTAATGGAATATTTGAACCAGAATATGGGGAAATATTTGTAGATGGTGAAAAATTAAAGTATGATAAAAAGAGTTTGCTTAAAGTAAGACAAAAGGTTGGAATTGTTTTTCAAAATCCTGATGATCAGCTATTTGCTCCAACTGTTGAAGAAGATGTAGCATTTGGCCCTCTTAATATTGGTTTATCTCAAGAGGAAACAAAAAAAAGAGTTACAGATGCTTTATCTAGAGTAGGAATGGAAGGATTCGAGAAAAAACCTCCTCATCATCTTAGTGGCGGACAAAAAAAGAGAGTAGCTATTGCAGGAATATTAGCTATGGGTCCTGAAATAATGGTTTTAGATGAGCCTACTTCAGGTCTTGATCCTAAAGGAGCTTCTAAAATACTTAAATTACTTTATGAACTTAATAATGAAGGAATGACTATTATTATTGCTACTCATGATGTTGATTTGGTTCCAATTTATTCAAGTAAAATAAATATAATTAGGGATGGAAAGATAATAAAAGAAGGGAATCCTCATGAAGTATTTGATGATGCTGAACTTATTCGAGATGCTGATTTAAGATTGCCTAGAATTGCTCATCTTGTAGAAATTTTAGATAAGCAAGATCATGTGAAGTTAGCTGAATCTTATCCTTTAACAATAGGGGAAGCCCGTAAAGACTTTTTGGATTATATTGAAAAGTGATTCTATATTATTAAGTGAATTTATATTAAATATTATTTATTTTAAAACGTGATGATAATGAATAAAAAAATTGAATTTTTGATTATAACGATTTTTTTTACATTTTTAGCATTGATTTTTACTAATATTTTATTAGGGGGCTTAATTGACTTTGGTGCTACCTTAATTTTATTATTAATATATATTCTCTCTTATGCTTTTATTTATAAATTAGGAAATTTTCAAAAAGTGTTATTTATTTTATCTATTTGTTCTTTTTTGTTTTTTATATCATTTTTTGGGTATTGGTTTTATTATAGCTATATTCCTCTATTAATAATTTTAAATTGGTATATAATATGGTTAATTTTTAAAAATGGGAGAATTAATGATAAACTTGTTAGGGAAAAATCTTTTGTTTTTTTGGCTTTTATTTTTTATTTACTATTTAATCTGATTCTTGTATTTACTGATGGTGAGTTTCTAGTAATTAATTATATTGAAAGTATGGGGCCATATATTTCAGAAATAATTGGAAATGGTTCATTGTCAATGTCCATAATTTTTTCAATAATATTTGTAGTTACGATGATATATAAGGAATATTCACATTTACCTTATGATAAGATAGATAGAAATGAAAAATAAATTTGAGGTTCATATATATTTATATTAATATAAAAATTTCTAGATTTTTTATAAATTTTATTATATAAATTTATAAGATTTATAATAAATATAATTATTATTATAAATTAAAAAATTTTATTATAATAAAAATATTAAATTTACAATTGGTGAAAATATGAGAATTGGTATTTGTGATACAACTTTTGCTCGTTTTGATATGGGTGCTGCAGCTATTGATGAGTTAAAAGCTAATGCTGGCGATTTAAATATTATTCGAAAAACTGTTCCTGGAATTAAAGACCTTCCTGTTTCAGCAAAAAAACTTATTGAAGAAGAAGGTTGTGAAATTGTCATGGCTCTTGGAATGCCTGGACCAATGGAAAAAGACAAAATATGTGCTCATGAAGCTTCTACTGGCTTAATCCGAGCTCAATTAATGACTAATACGCATATTTTAGAAGTTTTTGTTCATGAAGATGAAGAGGAAAATGATGATATTTTAAAAGAATTAGCTGAAAATAGAGCTAGAGAACATGCTAAAAATCTTATAAAAATGATGTTTTCACCAAAACAAATGCAAAAAGAAGCTGGAATGGGAATACGTGAAGGAAAAGAGGATGTTGGTCCTTTATAATATATTTGTTTGATTTTATTTAAATATTCATTAAACCTACTTTTAATAATAAATGAAATTTTATTGCAATTTTTTTGTTATTTTTTGTTATTTTTTGTATATGTGATATTTTTTTGTTATTTTTTTAGTTATTTATTTTTTAATTTTTAGTGATTTGTTTTATTAATATATTTAATTAAATTATATTTTTTTATGATTAGATGATTAATTTTATTTTATATATTTTTAAATTAAATATTTAGTTTTATTCTATAATTTTATATATAGTGATAATCAAACTATAATTATATATAATTATATTATACTTATATATTATTTAAATCCTAAATTAATGATAATATGGCAAATGAAGTTCAAGAAAGAGTAAATAACAATAATCATAATATGGATACTGATGGAGTATTTATAGTTGTTCCAGCTTATAATGAAGAAAAAACTGTTGGACACATTATAGAAGAAATAGCTTCACTAGGGTATCATGTTATTCTTATTGATGATGGATCTAGAGATAATACTTATGAAATAGCTAAAAAATCTACAGTTAAATATCCTCATAACATCTTTATTTATGAACATATTATTAATAGAGGATTAGGGGCAGCTTTAAAAACTGGGATGATAGGTGCACTAAATCATGGTGCTAAATATGTAGTTACTTTTGATGCAGATGGTCAACATGCTGTAGAAGATATAGCTAAAGTATGTAAACCTTTAAAAGATGGGAAGGTTGATGTTGTTATTGGCTCAAGACCTTTTGAAGATATGCCTGGTTCTAAAAACTTTGCAAATACTGTTATGAATTTAATGACTAGAGTATTTTATAGAATTAATGTCAAAGACTCTCAATCTGGACTTCGTGCTTTTACCTCAGAAGTTATTCCTAAATTAAATATTTTGTCAAAGGGATATGGTGTTTCATCTGAATTTGTAAGAGAAATAAGAAGAAATAATCTTAAACTTGCAGAAGTCACGATTACCACTATATACACTCCTGAAACTCAAGCTAAAGGTACAAATGCAAAAGTTGGTATAAAAATTTTGTTAAAAATGATAATTGATATATTTAGATAGTTTAAAAGATTTTAAGATTAATATAAAAAAATAATTTATAGCTAATAATTTAAAATAGAAGGTGTTATGATTTTTGAAAATATAATGTTGTATCAGGTATTTATAGCAATTATTGCTGTATTAGCAATTTTATTAGTATTTGATAGATTCCATAGAAAAAAAACTTCTTTACAAACTTTCATTTTATGGGCAGTATTATGGATAATTTTGGTCATATTTGCAATTATACCAGAATCTAGTACTTTTTTAGCTGATATATTAGGTATTGGGAGAGGTTTAGATTTAGTACTAATTTTTGGTATTATAGGGTCTTATTATCTGATATTTAGGGTGTATTTAAAGCTTGAGAAAATAGATCATGATATTACTGAATTAGTGAGAAAAATATCTATGGATAAAGAATTAAATTATGAATTAGAATTAGAAGATAAGAATAATAAATAGAATTATTTTTATCATTACATTTATTCAATTATATTGTAATTTAATTATTTTTTTATTTTATTTTTTTATATTGTTTTATTATTTATTTATTATATTGTTTTATTTTTTTTATATTGTTTTATTATTTATTTATTTTATTAATTTATTTGTTATATTGTTTTATTTTTTTTATATTGTTTTATTATTTATTTATTTTATTAATTTATTTGTTA